>Ga0302309_10004004_pt1 | contig 11085 bp, 7 predicted proteins | sample III_Palsa_N1_1_FD_200453 | JGI IMG/M metagenome (GOLD analysis project Ga0302309, IMG submission 200453) | Peat permafrost microbial communities from Stordalen Mire near Abisko, Sweden - III_Palsa_N1_1 | ecosystem: Environmental > Terrestrial > Soil > Palsa > Peat permafrost | place: Sweden... | reverse complement strand
TCAAACTTTCCTATAGGACTAAGTTAACGCTGCAATAGTTTAATTATTATTTTGCTTTCGCGATAAGTTTTTAAAATCATAATAAATTGCTAACCAGTTTTGCTCCCGCCTGCCTTACCCTATAATGGGCATCAGCCGGCAATATAATGACAGCGCAACAGCAGTATTTTATCCAAGGGTTTTAGCACACTGGCAGGTCCTGTTTTAACGCTGATACTATTTTATTTCAACAAGAAAATTATTCTTATTTTAGCATTAAAAACAAAATCCCTTTAGGAATTGGACGCGATTCAAAAGCATATAGTAATTATTGAAGATGATATATCTTTATCATACCTATTAGGAAAAATTTTGCAATCGGAAGGATACAGGGTTACCAGTTTCGAAGCACTCTCAACCATCGAAGAATTGCTTGAAACGAAAGCGGATTGTTTTATTATTGACGAACATCTTCCAAATATTACAGGGCATATTATCTGCATTTTATTGAAGTCCAAGCCACAAACAAAAGCAGCGCCGATAGTATTAATGTCCGCATACTCTGAATTAAAATACTTTGCTGAACTAAGTTCTGCTGACGCATACTTACAAAAGCCGTTTGAAAAACAGACATTAATCAATACTATCAACACAGTGCTATCCATTTTAAAGTAAAATTCGGTGGATCCGGCTGATAAAACCGGGTCAGACTTAGAAGTTTTAAAATTAAGGCCATTGACTATCACCTAACACCCTCGCAGAAGTTTTTGAGATCGGCAAATCCGATATGATTTTAGACGAATAATTAATGATGTAATCCTGAAATCTTTTTAGTATTAGTTAAAACAACTTTCGCTAAAGTTAGTTTATAATAAACTACCAAATTATAAACAGGCACTACATGTGGTTGCATTCTTAACACTGTGTGGATAACTCCGAACAAATTTTTACTTTCTATAACAATAGATTTGATCACACCGCTTAAGAAATTTTTTAAACCAATTGATAACCTGCATAATATTCTGCCATGGGAAAGAGTATTACAAAAAAAACAAGCGATTTTCTGCATTGGGATACTCACGACCAATCCGGGGCTTTTGGAATTAAATACTCAAAGCTAAGTTTCTTAAAAAAGCTGTTTATTCCATTTCCCGTGATTCATTTTCTCCTTGGTCACCCAACCACGGAAAAAAAGAAAAAGGTGAAATCAAATTTGTCCCTATCGTCGCCTGACAGTTCTTTTTTCAGTGAAATCCCTCAAAGAAAAATTTATTTAACTGATAAGGAGCACAATCTTACTTTTGCCGGTACGGTAGAATCGTTTGAAGAATTAAAAGGAAAAATCAGGGTTTCATTACTTGATGTCTTGGTTTATGATTATTTTTCTTCAACCCCTTTATACTATTTACCAAGAATTAGTATTTCAAGTCCTCAGGATAAGCTTCATGAAGAGGAGTTTTAATAGTTGTTTTGAATAATTTTTTTTTCATCCCGCCAGGCATTCTTATTCCTATTATTTAATCAAATACACCGCTCGTGTTGCATAGCAGTTCCAACAATATCGGAACTCATTTTCCACACCCCTAAATCCCTCTAAACTAAGTATTTCATACCTCCAACCCGCCAGGAAATAACGTTCCCCACACCATGTGGAAAACTCTGAATAGAAAGCTGTTTTTCAGAACGATAAATTTACTTAAAAACCCTCTAAGGATTTTTTAACACGCTGTTAACTTATAAAACATACGGGCATGGGAAAAAGCATTACAAAAAAAGCATCTGAATTTAAAGGTAAAGGACTGAAAGTTGACAGGCACTTCAGCAAAAAGGGGGTTAATGTATTTGATCTTTTTAAATATGAGAACCGCTCATCAGTAATCCGCAACCCATCGGGCGATGCAGTATTTGAAATGAACGATGTGGAAGTGCCTGCGATATGGTCGCAGGTGGCAACAGATATCCTTGCCCAAAAATATTTCCGCAAAGCAGGGGTGCCATTAGCTGATGGGACGACCGGGTCAGAAAAAAGCATAAAACAGGTAGCTCATCGCATGGCTAATTGCTGGAAAGGCTGGGGTATGCGTTATGGCTATTTTGCTTCGCAGCAGGATGCCGATATATTTTATGATGAAATAGTTTACACCATTACCGGGCAGCTGGCGGCGCCAAACTCCCCGCAATGGTTCAATACCGGTTTGTATTCTTCTTATAACATCACCGGGAAGCCGCAGGGGCATTATTATGTGGACCCGGTAACAGAACAACTTACTAAATCAACATCAGCTTACGAGCGGCCACAGCCGCATGCCTGTTTTATACTTTCCGTTGATGACGATTTGGTTAACGAAGGCGGTGTAATGGACCTTTGGGTGCGCGAGGCCAGGATATTTAAATATGGATCTGGCGTAGGCACCAACTTTTCAAAGATAAGAGGAGATGGTGAAAAGCTTTCGGGCGGCGGTTATTCGTCGGGCCTGATGTCGTTCTTAAAGATTGGTGATCGTGCGGCAGGGGCTATAAAATCTGGTGGCACTACCCGCAGGGCAGCCAAAATGGTTTGCCTCGACCTGAACCACCCTGAAATTGAAAGTTTCATCAACTGGAAAGTTGAAGAAGAAAGAAAAGTCGCCATTTTGATAGCTGCCGGCTATTCGTCAGATTACGAAGGTGAAGCTTACCGTACCGTATCAGGCCAAAACTCAAATAATTCGGTAAGAATACCCAACAGTTTTTTTAAGGCTTTAAAAGAAGAAAAGCCCTGGGAACTGACCAGCCGAATGAGCGGCAAAGTTATTAAGTCGGTATCGTCGCAAAAATTATGGGATGACATTGCCTTTGCCGCATGGGCCTGCGCCGATCCCGGCGTACAATTCGATAGCACCATTAACGAGTGGCATACCTGCCCCGAAGGCGGCCGCATCAATGCATCAAACCCATGTTCGGAATACATGTTCCTGGATAATACGGCATGTAACCTGGCATCTATTAATCTTGCTCATTTTTTTGATCCCCAAACCCGCGTGTTTGATGTAAAAGGGTTTGAGCATACCTGCCGTATATGGACTATCGTATTGGAAATATCGGTACTAATGGCGCAATTCCCTTCAAAGGAAGTGGCACAACTATCTTATGATTACCGCACCTTAGGTTTAGGCTATGCCAACCTTGGTTCGGCATTAATGGTGAACGGCATCCCTTATGATAGTAAAAAGGCCCGTGCCATAGGCGGCGCTATAACCGCAATCATGACGGGTACCGCTTATGCAACTTCAGCAGAGATGGCCAGGGAGCTTGGAACCTTTAAGCGTTTTGAAGAAAATAAACAGCACATGATGCGCGTAATGCGCAACCACCGCTACGCAGCCTATAATTCTACCGAAAACTATGAAGGCTTAGAAATTAAACCACCCGGAATTGAGCAGGCAGATTGCCCCGATTATTTACTTTCAGCCGCCTGCAATGCATGGGACAAAGCCGTTGAAATGGGTGAAAAATATGGCTACCGCAATGCACAAACTACCGTTATTGCACCAACCGGTACCATCGGCTTGGTAATGGATTGCGATACTACCGGGATAGAACCCGATTTTGCACTTGTTAAATTTAAAAAACTATCAGGCGGCGGTTATTTTAAGATCATTAACCAGGCGGTGCCGGAAGCATTGAGCAATTTAGGCTATACTGAACACCAGGTAACTGCGATAGTAAATTACGCGAAAGGAGCAGCCAGCTTAAGAGGTGCACCTTACGTTAATATAGATACCCTGAAGGCAAAAGGCTTAACCGATGATGAACTTGAAAAACTTGATAAAGGTGTCGCCTCCGCCTTCGAGATCAGCTTTGCCTTTAACATCTGGACATTGGGCGAAGACTGCCTTAAACGCTTAGGTTTTAGCTCCGAACAATATAATGCGCCCGATTTTAATGTGTTGAGGGCTTTAGGTTTCAGTCGCAAAGAAATTGCTGAAGCTAATGAATACATCTGCGGCACCATGACCATTGAAGGTGCGCCTTATCTTAAACCGGAACATTACCCAATATTTGATTGCGCCAATAAATGCGGCGCAAAGGGTGAACGTTATATCCACGCGCACGGCCATATAAAAATGATGGCGGCGGCGCAGCCTTTTTTATCAGGCGCAATATCAAAAACCATAAACCTGCCCAACGAGGCTAAGGTTGAGGAGATAAAAGATTGTTATGCACTATCATGGCAATTGGGGTTAAAGGCTAATGCTCTTTACCGCGATGGTTGTAAACTTTCGCAGCCGCTTTCAACAAAATCAGACGTTAAAGAGGAAAAAGAAGATGTTTCTGAAGACAAACTGGAAACTGTTGAAGATGTATTAGGGCAGGCCGCTAATGTAAAACTGAGCGACCTTACATCGGAACAGGTGATAGAAGCCGCTATTGCCATAATGGAAAAATCAAAGGATACCGATTTTATGCGCCAGCTTTCGCGGGTGGTGCAAAAAAAGAGTTTACCCTTTAAACGGCGCGGTTATACACAAAAAGCAATGATAGACGGGCAAACGGTATTTGTGCGCACGGGGGAATATGAAGATGGTACTTTGGGCGAGATCTTTGTGGATATGCACAAGGAAGGGGCTACTTTCCGCTCATTGATGAACTGCTTCGCCATAGCGGTTTCGGTGGGCCTGCAATACGGCGTTCCACTGGAAGAATATGTTGAGAAATTTACTTTCACCCGTTTTGAACCTGCCGGGATGGTGGTTGGTCATGCCAATATAAAAAGCGCTACTTCTATTATCGATTATATTTTCAGGATGCTGGGCTACGAATACCAAAACCGCACCGACCTGGTACATGTAATTACCGAACAAAAAGGCATCACCGGTAACCCACAGATGAGTGATAATGATTTTAATACGGATGATAGTAATGTTTATCAGCCGGTTGATAAAGTAGCAGGAAGGAGTGGCGGTAGCAGCAGCAGTCAAAAGAAATATGGTGTTGATTTGAGTATGGGGGTACAAAGTGACGCGCCGGCGTGCAACACCTGCGGACATACCACTATCAGATCAGGTACATGTTATAAGTGCTTGAATTGCGGTAATTCGATGGGATGTTCTTAAGGAGGTGAAAGGCTAAAGGCGAAATTAATGACTAATGACCCAATGACCAATGACTAATTTTGAGTTTTTTGTTCAGTTTTATAGTTTAATTTTCTTAGCCCCGGTGTAGTGCCCGGGGCTTTTTTATTGCTGATTTTTTAGTAATGATATTGAGATTAAGTTACTTTAAATCCTTCGCCTTAAGGTAATTACAACATTGTCATATTTTTTGTCATGATAAATTTCCAGTAGTAGTGTGCGGTCGCTTTGTGATTTAAAAATATCGTCAATTTGTTCAAGTGTAAGCTTGGCAACCGGTTTAAAGTTTATTGCTAAAATCTCATCATCTTTTTCAAGGCCTACATCATCCCCCGGCGATCCGGCTTCAACCCTGCTGATAATTAAATGACTATAATCATCACCGGTACGATAATACTCCAGGCCGCTCATATCATGTTCAAATGGGGCGTTGAGGTTTTGTCCCGGCTTTAAATAAAGCGCACTATCGGGATAATCAATTATCATTGTAAATCTTTGAAGTATGCCCATGCCCAGGTTACCGTCGCGGTGTTCCGACGGTTCGGCAACATTATTATCAATCGGGAATGAGGTTATCACATCTTTAATTTTAAACCTGCCTACGTCAACTTCATTTATCCTGCTAATAAACCCTTCAATTGGCCCGGTTAGCCCTACGCCAAGGTTAGCAGCAATAAATTTTTTCGGAAGGCCATGTTTTTTTATAACATTTTCAAGCGATAAGGGATGACCGGCGCCAAGATCAAGCATCAGCTTATCATTGGTTTTAGTACCATCTGCAAAAGTAACTTTTGCCTGTATATAAGGTTTCCTGTTCTCAATGCTGATAGGTATTTTATTCCCTTTCCTAAAAAGCTTAATGTCTTTTGGTCTGGAAACGGTAAGGGAGCTGTCGCTAAAATCAACTTTAACAGCCAGGTTATTAAAAAATTCATAACCCAGCAGGCCGTGAATGGGGACACCGGCAAAATTCGAAAGGCCAAAATGATCAGTTTTTAATATGGCGGCTGCAACATCGTAGCTTACCAGCCCCGGAATATCAACGTTTAGTGCCGAAGTAACATAAGCCTCGTATGCCTCTCCTTCGCCAAACCCGGCTATTTTTATGGTACGTTTGTTATAAACATTAATGGAATCAACTAATTTAGGATCAGTTATGAGCATAAGGCCAACGCCGGTATCCAAAATAAAGTTAAATGGGCCTTTGCCGTTTATACTTAACCGTATTATCACCATGTCCCGTATTATGCGGAATGGGATGTTTACATGTTTCCTGCTGCCTTGCAAATCAAAATATTGAGCATTGGCAAACAGGCTGCAGCAACATAAAAAAATTAAGAGTGCCGGTGCGCGCAAGCGCCTTGCGGAATGAAAAAGCCTTGTCAACTAAAGTTTATATTTGGATATTAAATATACAATAATTAATCACATAAATAAGTACAGATGCAACTAAAAGTATTTTTAATAATAACGCTTATTTGTGGTTGTTTTATATATCCTAACCATGCCGATGCTGGGCATATAAAAAAAAGAAAAATAAAAAAGCTGTTTAAACGCTCAGTTATCCTGAACGATCATTTTACCGGCTTTGCTTTATACGACCTGGACGACAAAAAAATGATCTATGAACAGAATGCAGATAAATATTTCACGCCTGCTTCAAACACCAAGTTATTTACTTTTTACACTTGTCTTAAAATGCTTGGTGATTCCATCCCTGCATTAAAATATGTTATCCATAATGATTCGTTGATATTTTGGGGAACGGGCGACCCCTCCTTCCTTCACAGCAATTTGAAAGGTACTAAAGGGTTCGAATTTTTAAAAAACAATCATAAGCATCTATTCTTTGCATCGGGCAGCTATACCAATGATTTTTATGGCGCAGGCTGGGCCTGGGGCGACTATAATGATTATTACCAGGCCGAAATAAATGAATTACCTGTTGAAGGGAATGCCGCTTTAATATATGCAGATAAAAACGACTCATTGCAGATCAGGCCATCGTATTTTAAAAAATATTTAAAATGCGACAGTACCTTCCAGCCCGGCCATTTTATGGTTAAACGCGATTTTTTAAGCAACACTTTTATATATCCATTTATGGCGCTGCCTGAAAACTTCCGGCAAGAGGTTCCCTGGAAAACAAGCACCGCAGTGATCCTGTCATTATTAGAAGATACCTTAAAGGAATACATAACCGAAATACATTTGCCGCTCCCCGATAACGCAAAAACAATATATGATGCTAATGCAGATACGGTTTATAAACACATGCTGCAACCCAGCGATAATTTTATTGCCGAACAGTTATTATTGGTTTGCTCATCGGCAAAATTTAAAACGCTAAATTCCGATTCGGTGATCAATTATTCGAAGGAACATTTTTTGAATGACCTGCCTGATACGCCGGAGTGGGCTGATGGCTCCGGCCTGTCCCGCTATAACCTTTTTACACCCCGGAGTATTGTTGTGCTTTTAAGTAAAATATTAGATGAAGTTAAAAATGATAGCCTGGTGTACAGCCTGCTGCCTGCAGGAGGAGTAGTTGGCACAATAAAAACCGTTTATAAAACAGATAACGGACAACCCTTTGTTTGGGCAAAAACGGGCTCATTATCAAATAACTACAGCCAGAGCGGTTATCTTATTACCAGGAAGGGCAAACGGCTGGCATTTTCATTCATGAACAATAACTTCACAAAGCCGAGCCGGCAATTAAGGGATGAAATGGTAACGATTATGACTTATATACATGAGCGATATTAGTGAGTGGTTGATTGGGTGAGTGGTTGATTAAGTTCAAAAATGGCTGTAAAAGTTGGGATTTATAACTTAATCAACTAATCACCATTCTCAATTAACCCCGGATTTTGCGGTGGAAGTTTATCAACAACCCTTTCAACTTCAGTTTGTTTTACACTAACGGCATATTCAGCAGGCTCAATATAACTGCCGTTTGCTTCAGCATAAACCTGCGTAAATTCTGCGCCGATGTATAATATTACTGCAGTATAATATATCCAAACCAATAATACAACTAATGAACCGGCTGCCCCATACGCAGATGCCTGTGCTGAATGTGTCAGGTAAATACCAATAAGATATTGGCCAAGCATAAAAAGCAATGCCGTAAAAATTGCACCTGAACGAACGTCCCTCCATTTAATTTTTACATCCGGCAAAAACTTAAATATAATCCCAAATAGTATAGTGATGATAATAAGCGTAAGCGCAAGGTTTACTATGTTTAATACAAAAACGGTAATGCCCGGTAAAAAAAGCAGCAATTTAACGCTTAAGGCTTTCATCAGGATATTAATTATCAACGAAACCAGTAATAAAAACCCCAAACTTATAATTAAAGAAAAGGACAAAAAACGGTTGGTTATCATCTTGACCCAGCCCCTTTTTGGTTTTGCCCTAACCTGCCAGATAATATTTAATGAATCCTGTATTTCTACAAACATACTGCTTGCGCCCAACAATAAAATTATACCTCCAAGTATTGCAGCAAGATGTGTTTTGCCTGACAACTGCATGTTTTTTATTACATCCTGGATTTCAGTTGCCGCCTGGCTGCCAACATACGTTTTCATGTGAAGGAACAAGCTGTTATCAATGGCATTATGACCATTTTTGTGAAAAAAAATGTTTATAAGGGCAATAATCAATATCAAAAATGGGGCTATGGAAAAAACGGTGTAATAAGCTAATGAAGCGCTCAATTTTAATCCATAATCATCAGAAAAATTGGAGAAAGTAGCTAATATTATCTTCCATGTTTTTTTTAAAAAGCCTTTTCTAAAAATCTTCATCTTAATTAAAATATTTCAGGGTATAAAAAACTGTTTGCTGCATAGCTTTTGAATATCTTTTGATAAAAAGATTTAAAGATCAAAAATGTTTGCCGGTAGGATTTTTTAATTTCTCTGTTTGATCTCCGAAAAAGGGATATCAAGCAGCGGGTATTTCGACCAGCCATTAAAGTCATAATGCCACCATTCGGTTGGTACTACAGTAAACCCATGGGCCGACATTACACTTTTAAGCAATTCGCGGTTATCCATTTCCTGTTTAGGCAGGTTTGGATAATTTGCCGAGGCCCTCTTACTGAAACTGTCAAACCCTGTGGGCATATCCAGTTCTTTGCCGGTTTTTAAATCGATCAAACTCATATCTATAGCGCATCCCCGGTTATGTTTCGACCCTTTGCGGGGATCGGCCACAAAGTTAGTGTCGCGTGCTATCTCATAAAATTTTACAGTAATGGTGTAAGGGCGGTAGGCATCATAAATTTTTATACCCAGGCCCCTGCTTTTTAAATCGGCCTCAACATCCTTTAAAGCTAATACCACCGGGAGCCGCGCAAATGCTTTGGCTTCCTTGTACATTTGATGACGTGTAAAATTATTGGTGGTGGCGTACCTTATATCCAGTGCTATGCCCGGTATGTAATTTTTTATCTCCACCAGCCTTGTTTCAGGATGGGCCTTAATTTGCTGCATATACTTTTTTAAGCCCATTACTTTAACGCTGTCGATATATTTATAATGCTGGGCATTTACATTCCCGAAGGCAATAATAAAAAGGCATAAAACAATAAATCGTTTCATATTTTAATGATGGGAAACAATAAGCAGGTCGAGGTCTTTTGTAGGGATTGAAAAACGTTCGCCCATGTGCTTATCAGTCAGGTGCCCTTTATAAATATAAACTGCCTCCCTTATCCCAGGTTTTTGCCAGATCATATTTTTCAGGCTTCCCTGTTCGCCAATGTCCAGTAATATTGGGGCAAAAATGTTTGTGAGCGCGTAGGTAGCTGTGCGGGCTACCCGCGATGCAATATTAGGCACACAATAATGGATCACGTCATATTTTCTAAAAACCGGGTGTGTGTGGTTGGTTATTTCAGACGTTTCGAAACAGCCCCCTTGGTCAATACTTACATCAATAATTACCGAATTGGGTTTCATCCGGCTTACAGTAGATTCAGATACGATACATGGGCTCCGGCCATATTCGGCACGCATGGCGCCGATAGCTACATCGCATGTAGTAATAGCTTTTTCTAAAACAATAGGTTGTACCACAGAAGTAAATACACGGCTGCCTATATTGTTCTGCAGCCTCCGCAATTTGTAAATTGAGGGATCGAAAACCTTTACTTCGGCGCCTAATGATATGGCCGTCCTGGCTGCATATTCGCCTACGGTACCTGCGCCTAATATTACGATTTCGGTGGGAGGCACACCGGTTATCCCGCCCAGCATCAATCCCTTCCCGTCAAATATATTACTTAGATATTCTGCTGCAATTAAAATTGAAGTTGCACCTACAATTTCGCTCATCGCCCGTACAACACTTAATGAGCCTCCTTCATCCCTTAAATGTTCAAAGCAAAGCGCGGTTATTTTTTTGTTGATCAATGCATGCAGGCATTCCGCCTTAAAGGTTGATAATTGCAAAGCGGATATCAATATTTGCCCAGGCTTCATCAACCCGATCTCACCCATTGTGGGCGGGGCTATCTTTATAATAATATCCGCTTCGTACAGTTTTTTGGTGTCGTAAACAATCTGAGCCCCCTGTTCGCTATAATCTTTGTCCGAAAAATTGGCTGCCTGGCCGGCGTTGTTTTCCAGCATTACATCATGGCCATTATTAATTAATAAGGCAACTGATAGCGGCGTCAAGGGGACCCTGTTCTCCTGGAAGGATATTTCTTTTGGAATGCCAATGTATAGTTTGTTTTTTTTGTTTTTAACCTCCAGCATCGACTCCTGGGGTTGCATCATTGCTTGTTTGGCAATGTCCGAAAACCCGCTGTATTTCCCTGAACTCATTGTGTATTATTTCTGGATGATGAAGATAAGTAAAAAAAAGAATTAAGTTTATAGGATTATGTATTTAGTTCGCATTTGATCATTTTGTAATTTACTGGCTTAGCCTCGGTCATTTTAGTAATAAGTTTGTCAAAAATTGAGTTCAT
>Ga0302309_10003999_pt1 | contig 11089 bp, 10 predicted proteins | sample III_Palsa_N1_1_FD_200453 | JGI IMG/M metagenome (GOLD analysis project Ga0302309, IMG submission 200453) | Peat permafrost microbial communities from Stordalen Mire near Abisko, Sweden - III_Palsa_N1_1 | ecosystem: Environmental > Terrestrial > Soil > Palsa > Peat permafrost | place: Sweden... | reverse complement strand
GATTTGTTTTATACAATTTAACTACTCACTTAATCAACCACTCTCCTAATCAACCTTAAAAAAAATAAAACTTGCAACTCAACTGCAATAAGCTATTTTTATACCGGATAACCGGGTAGCGGTAAATCGCATACGGGTTATTAACTTAATTTGCAATTAATATGGAGTTCGCGCTTAAACAGCAAGATGAGTTTAGTTATATTGAAGAGGGCGAAGGAGAGGTGTTGTTATTGTTACACGGCTTAATGGGCGCGTTGAGCAACTGGGATGGTGTAGTTGAAGAATTTAGTAAAAAGTATAGGGTCATTATTCCTATACTGCCGATATATGATCAACCCCTGATCACTACCGGGGTGAAGAGTATCGCTAAATTTGTGCATAAGTTTATTCTCTATAAAAAAATTACAAATTTTACATTGGTAGGCAACTCTTTGGGAGGGCATGTTGGGTTAATATATGTGCTGGCGCACCCAAATATGGCAAAGGCCATGGTGCTTACCGGCAGTTCGGGTTTGTATGAGAATGCTTTCGGTGGCACATTTCCGCGCCGCGAGAGCTATGACTTTATAAAGGAAAAGGTAGAGTTTACGTTCTATGATCCGAAAACTGCTACTAAAGAACTGGTTGATGACGTTTTTCAAACGGTGAACGACAGGCACAGGGTAGTGAGGATATTGGCCATGGCGCGGTCGGCCATACGCCATAATATGCGTAAGGACCTGCATAAGATACACATTCCGGTAGGTTTGATTTGGGGAAAAGATGATAAGGTAACCCCGCCGGAAGTAGCTGTAGAGTTTAATGAGTTTTTGCCAAACTCCGACCTGGCATGGATAGACAAATGCGGGCATGCGCCAATGATGGAACAGCCCGAAGCGTTTAATAAAGCACTCAAAGCGTTTTTAGATAAACACAAAAAATAAATGTTTGCAATAGATCTTATATCCGATGCGATCCATCCTGTTCACACCTCTGATACTGTTCAGCGGGTGGTTGAGCGTATGGCTGAGTTTCGGGTAAGCCATTTGCCTATTGTAAACGAAGAACAGTTTTTGGGCCTTCTGAGCGAAAACGACCTGGTGAACGTTACCGATAACCAAACAGAAGTTGGTGCGCTTGGCCTGTCGCTCGTAAACCCTTACGTGCTCACCGATCAGCATATTTATGATGCTATCCGCCTGTTTTATGAGCAGAAGTTAAGCGTTGTGCCGGTGCTGGACCATAAAAAGAATTACCAGGGCCTGATAACCATCAACGCCATGAACGGTTATTTTGCAAAAATAACGGCCGTGGCACAACCCGGTGGGATCATTGTACTGGAGATCAATAACAAAAATAATTCGCTGGCGCATATGGCGCAGATAGTGGAGTCGGATAACGCGCAGGTACTCAGCTCGTATGTTTATGCCTATCCCGATTCAACACGGATGGAAGTTACCCTAAAGGTGAACAAACAGGACATATCGGCCATCATAGCCACTTTTTTACGCTATGACTACGATATTAAAGCCACCTTTAACCATACAGATGATAACGACGTTTCCAAAGACCGTTACGATTCACTGATGAATTATCTTAATCTTTGATTGGTTCATAGATCATAGTTCATGGTTCATAGAAAATTCAATATTAAAAAACATCGAAGCAAACCATTAGTTATGACCTTGTGCATTAATTACGAAGTTGCTATGAACTGCGTACTATCCGTCACTAACTGCGAAGCTACCATGAACTATGAACCATTAACCATGAACCGCGTAGCATGAATATAGCTATTTACGGCCGGCAGTTTAGCGTTGAAGCATTGCCTTTTGTGCAAGAAGTATTTGATAACCTTGCGCATCATGGCGTGGGGGTATATGTACACCAACAGCTTAACACGCACATTACCGACAAAATAAAGACCGTAAGTTATCATGTTTTAAAAGACACAGATGCCATTAAAGGCCTGATAGACGTTTTTATTACAATTGGCGGCGATGGCACCATGCTGGATATGGTGAATGTAATCCGCGATACAGGCATACCGGTTATCGGTATCAACTTCGGCCGGCTTGGTTTTTTGGCGACAATAAATAAAAGTGATATTGCCGCTGCGATATTTGCCGTGGTGAATAACCAGTTTACGCTGGATAGCCGCGAGCTGATCTGTTTGGATTGCAACAACAATGTTTTTGGTAAGGATAATTTCGCCCTTAACGATATTACCATCCATAAGCGCGACGATGCAGCCATGATCACTACGCGCGTTTACCTTGATGGCGAGTTTTTAAACGCATATTGGGGCGATGGATTGATCATTTCTACCCCAACAGGTTCAACGGCTTATTCTTTAAGTTGCGGCGGCCCTATTATTTTCCCAACCTCAAACAGTTTTGCCATTACACCCGTTGCCCCGCATAACCTCAATGTGAGGCCGATAATCTTACCTGATACCAGCGTTTTGTCATTCGAGGTGGAATGCCGGGGGTATAATTACCTCATCTCAACCGACTCGCGCACCGAAGTGGCCGATAAATCAATGAAGTTTTATGTACGTAAGGCCGGTTTCAACCTTAATCTCATTCGCCTGAATAATGAAAGCTACTTATCAACGTTAAGAAACAAATTGATGTGGGGGTTAGATGCCCGCAATTATTAAATTTGCTTAATGCCGAAATTTGCAGCAATTATACTTTTACTATTCGTTTCATTTAGTTTACGGGCGCAAACATGGGAACTGGGCGGTTCTTTCGGCGCTGCCGGCTACATGGGTGATCTTAACCCAACTAACCCGGCTAAATTTAGCGGTGAGGCATTCGGTGGGTATATTAAGCGCAATTTCAACGGTTATTTATCGGCAAAGCTTAACTACACTTATGGCAAAATAGGCGCAGCTGATAGCACCTCATCAAATGAGCAATTACGCCAGCGCAACCTTAGCTTTACCAGCTTTGTAAAAGAGCTGGCCGTCATCGGTGAGTTTAATTTTATGAACTATATACCCGATGTTAGCCACAACCGGTATACGCCCTATGTTTATCTTGGGGTAGGCTTTGTAGGGTTTAACCCGCAGGCTGTTTATAACGGACAAACGTACAATCTGCAACCCCTGCGCACCGAAGACGAAGCTAAACCTTACTCAAAAATGGTATTAACTATTCCTTATGGCGCAGGCATTAAGTATAATTTCTCAGGCAAATGGACTATTGCCGCCGATTTAGGCTATCGCCAGCCCAATACCGATTATTTAGATGATGTAAGCGGCGTTTACCCTAACCCGGCAACGCTCCCCAATAATATTTCCCGTGCGCTGTCTGATCGCTCCGGCGAAAAAACTGGTGTTTATATAGGCGTACCCGGCTCCCAGCGTGGCGATGGCCGCTCGCATGATACCTATATGTTCGCGCAGTTTACGCTGGCTTTTACTTTTGTTACCGAGAGGTGTTATTTTGAATGATGGTTGATTGGGTGAGTAGTTGATTAAGTGAATAGTTTTATTTATTCTTAACTACTCACTTAATCAACCTAATAAACTATTCACTCCCCCCCAACCACTCACCCAATCAACTTAATAAACCATTCACCAATTTCCCAACCACTCACTTAGTCAACTCAATCAACCATTCACCATTTTCCCCCACAAAATAAAAAAGCAACATTATTGCAACAAATTAAAATATTATGCGTTAGTTGCATAAAGAAGCATCAAAACTGCTTTTAACCAATTTATTTCACCTTATCTTTTGCATCATGGCTGAGTTAGCTTTATCTCCCGGAAAATCAGGCGCAAGGCAGTTAGGTAAATTGCCTGTACGCGTGGACCTTACCGCGTTGGTGGACCTTGCATTTTTACTTATTACCTTTTTTATGCTGACCACAACGCTTAACAAACAAAAAAAATTACCGCTGACCATGCCTGATAAGGGGCCTGTCGACGTTGGCTGGGCCGCATCGCAGACATTAACCATCTGCCTTGGTAAAGCTAACCAGGCGGTATATTACCTGGGTTTGATAAACAAGCCCATTATTGCGCCAACCGCAGTGGCCAATGGCAGCGATATGGAAAAAATGCTTATAGAAACGAGTAAAAAGGTGTATGCATCCACCGGCAAAAAAATGATCGTTATCATTAAACCATCCGATCATTCAATATATAACGGCCTGGTAAATACCCTCGACGAACTAAATGTTACCCAAACAACATCTTATGCAATTGCCGCTATAACACCACAGGATGTTGATGTTTTAAAGTCGAAGAAGGTTTATTGAGTTTTTAGTTGATTAGGTGGGTTGATCTATGTAGGGACGCAAAATTTTGCGTCTCTACGAAATTCCATTTCCCAACCACTCACTTAATCCACCCAAACAACCATTCACCAATTTCCCCAACTATTCACTTAATCCACCCAATCCACCACTCACAAATTCCCGCCAATTTCTTTTTTCCCGGCATACTAAAAAAAACGCAATTAAGTTTTACCTTTGTACCCTGAAAAAATCGGCGATATTGGCTTTTTTGTCCTTTTTTGAGTGTTTGAGCGCCAATTAATTAGTATTACGATTTATCAGGTACGGTCAAAAAAAAGAAAGTTTTTATTAAAAGCAGGCAATTATAAATAACTACTGCTTTTACTATCGGCATAAAATGGGATTTAAGGATAAGATTGATTTGTCAAAGTTGCCGCAGCATATTGCTATTATAATGGATGGTAATGGCCGCTGGGCAAAAGAAAAAGGCAAATTGAGAGTATTCGGCCATCATAACGGTGTGCTATCTGTACGCGACATTGTTGAAGGTGCTGTTGATATCGGTTTAAAAAATCTTACACTATATGCATTCTCATCTGAAAACTGGAACCGGCCAAAGTTGGAGGTAAGGGCTATTATGGAGCTGATGGTGGTTACTATCCAAAAAGAAATAAAAAGCTTTATGGAGAAGAATGTTCGTATGAAAGCCATCGGCGACCTGCACATGCTGCCCGAAAAAGCATATAAAGAATTAAAAAGAGGCATAGATACCACTGCGGGCAATACCGGCATGGTATTAACGTTTGCTTTGAGTTACAGCTCACGCCGTGAAATATTGAATGCTGCAAAGCAACTTGCGCTTAAGGTTAAACAAGGCCAGCTGGATATTGATGATATTAATGAGGAGACGTTTGAGGAAAATTTATTTACAAGTGGCATGCCCGATCCGGAATTGTTGATACGTACCAGCGGCGAGTTCCGCATAAGCAATTACCTGCTGTGGCAGATAGCTTATGCCGAGCTGTATTTTACGCCGAAGCTATGGCCGGATTTCCGTCAGGAAGACCTTTTCGAGGCCATATCGGATTACCAGAGACGCGAGCGCCGTTTTGGCCTTACAAGCGAGCAGGTGAATTAAATTTTTGCTTTTAACACTTTTTAACAACTGTATAAATTATTTTTAGCCACTTAAATATTCGGATGAATAAATATCTTTTAGCTATAATTTTTTGTGTTTCGAGTTTTGCCGCTATGGCGCAAGGCCCCGGCGGTCAAAGGCAACAGTTATTCAGGGGATCGGTACCGGCAGACAGTTTGAGTTACCTTAACCCTAAGGATTACATCATTGGCGGAATTACCGTAACCGGTACAAAAAACCTCGACAAGGATGTGCTTATAACCATTTCCAAACTTTCAAAAGGCGATAAGATCAACCTCCCCGGCGATGCTAATGCCAACGTAATTAAAAATCTGTATGCACAAGGGCTTTTTGACGATGTGCAATTAAATATTACAAAGATCGACCTTGATACTGTATATCTTGAGATAGTAGTGCATGAACTGCCGCGTTTATCAAAATTGCACATTACCGGCATTCGCAAAGGCGAGATAGACGATATACAAAAAGAGCTAAGCGATAAAACCAATAAAATTGTTAACCAAAACCTGCTGAGCACTACTACGGCTATCATTAAAAAGCACTTCAGGGATAAAGGTTTCCTGAATACTTCAGTTGATATTAAACAGCGGAAAGATCCGGGAGATGCAAACAGTATAATACTGGATGTTGCTATCGACAAGCATACCAAGGTGATGATCAACAGTGTGACTTTTGAGGGCAACAAGGTGTTCTCGTCAAAAAAACTTGCCAAATACCTTAAGAAAACACGCAAACGCAGGTGGTATAATTTATTCGGTTCGAGAAAATTCAAACAGGATCAATATGATGATGATAAGCAGAACCTGGTTGACGAGATGCAGAATAAAGGTTACCGTGATGCTTCGATTTTGAGCGATACGGTTACTAAACACGATGACCAGACGGTAGATGTTCATATAAAAGTGCACGAAGGCCCTAAATATTATTTCGGTAATATTACCTGGTCGGGCAATGCCAAATATTCTTCTGATGTATTGAATAAGGTGTTGAAGATCAAAAAAGGTGATGTTTTCAGCGAAGATGAATTGACCAAGCGACTAAGCGGCCCAACGCCTAACAGTGACGATGTTGCTTCGCTGTATTTGAACGATGGGTACCTTACTTATAATACCGATGCCGTACAGACCCATATTTACAACGATACTGTGGACATGAGCATGCGTGTTTACGAAGGCCCGCAATACACTATTAACCGTGTAAGCCTTAAAGGTAACGATGTAACCAACGATAAAGTAGTTATGCGCGAAATACGCGTTCTGCCGGGCCAGAAATTTAACAAAGACCTGCTGATACGCAGTACACGTGAAATTTCGCAGCTGGGTAGTTTCGATGAGCAAAAAACCGAACCGAAGCCAACCAACATTAACCCACAGGATGGTACGGTAGACATTGTATTTAACGTTGTTGAAAAGCCATCAGACCAGATAGAACTTTCCGGCGGTTTTGGCGGTGGCCAGCTGGTAGGTACATTGGGCTTAACGTTCAATAACTTCTCCATCCGTAATATATTCAACTTTAAAGAATATAAACCGTTGCCAAAAGGCGATGGCGAAAAACTGAGCATCAGGGGGCAGTCGAGTGGCAGGACATATACCAACTACTCGCTTACATTCTCCGAACCATGGCTGGGCGGTAAAAAACCAATATATTTTGCAGTATCAGCGTATACGCAGTCGAGCTCTACCGGGCAGTATTATCCAACAACAAGCCCCGAATATAATAACGTACGTATAAACGGCGTGGGTATTACTTTAGGTAAACGGTTAAACTGGCCTGATAACTACTTCCAGTTAAACTACTCATTAAACCTCGATCACTATAACCTTGATAATTATCCGGGTTACCTGTTCGAGAATGGTGTGTCCTGGAATATCAAATTAACACAGGAACTGCAACGTAACTCACTTGATGCGCCTATCTATCCTACACAAGGTTCAAATGTTAAATTAACCATGCAGGCTACGCCGCCATATTCGTTATTCAATGATATCGATTACGCTGTTGCCACACCCGAACAGCGTTACAACTTTGTTGAGTATTATAAGTTTAAATTTGATGCACAGTGGTTCATTAAAGTTGTGGGCAAATTTGTGCTGATGTCGCAGGTGCGGTTTGGTTACCTGGGCGAATATAATTCGGAGGTTGGCCCTTCGCCATTTGAGCGCTTTAAACTGGGCGGCGATGGTATGCAGAGCTATGAATTTTTACAGGGTAGCGATATAGTTGGCTTAAGGGGTTACCAAAACTTCTCTATTATACCGGCTACAGCCGCTGCAGGTACTACAGTTGACAATAACGTGGGCAGCCCGATTTATTCTAAATATACCCTTGAATTGCGCCACCCAGTACTCGCAAGCGAATCAGCAACGATATTCCTGCTGGCATTTGCCGAAGGCGGTAACGTTTGGAATAGTTTCAGCGATTATGATCCGTTCAATATCAGGCGTTCTGTTGGTGTTGGTGCGCGTGTATTCCTGCCTATATTTGGTTTGCTCGGGCTTGATTACGGTTATGGCTTCGACAAGATACCGGGTATACCTGATGCCAATAAAGGGCAATTTAGTTTCTCGATTTCGCAGAGTTTGAACGGCGGATTTAATTAAATTTGCTGGGAGTTTATGAAGAAGATAATTTTATCGGCGTTTTTTACGTTATTAGCATTCAGCTGTGCCTACGCACAGCGTTTTGCTTATGTAGACTCCGACTATATACTCAAGCACATGCCTGAATATATATCGGTGCAAAAACAGCTGAATGCATTATCAGATGAGTGGCAGAAGGAAGTAGATAACAAATTTGAGGAAGTTGACCGCTTGTACAAGGCATACCAGGCCGACCAGGTTTTGATGACGCCCGAAATGAAAAAACGCCGCGAGGCAGAAATAGCCGACAAGGAAAAAGCAGCGAAAGATTTTCAGCGGACGAAATTCGGGCCCGATGGTGAGCTTACCCAACGCAGTAACGCATTGATTAAACCCATACAGGACAGGATAGCCAAAGCCATACAGGATGTGGCCGAAAGCGATGAGATTGACATGATATTCGACAAAAATAGCGAAGTGATCATGTTGTACGCAAACCCCAGGTATGATAAAAGTGCAGAGGTAATAACAAAATTAGGGCTAAAACCCGGAGTATTTGCTAAGTAAAATTATATATATTCCCACTAATTAACACACAGAACAGAACAATGAAAAAATTACTAAAAGTTGCCTTAGTAGCATTATGCATAGTATTTGCAGGCAACTTTGCTAAGGCGCAGAGCAAAATCGGCTATCTGAATACCAATGTTTTGGTGGACCAGTTACCTGAGATGAAGACCCTGAAAACTCAGATGGATGCCTATTCGAAAACTTTCTCTGACCAGTTGACAACCATGCAGGCGGAATACCAAAGCAAAGGCGAAGCATACCAAAAGAGTGTTACAACGATGACTGATGCAGCGCGTACCGCAGCTCAAACAGAATTGCAGGACCTGCAGCAACGTATAACTACTTTCCATGATAATGCACAAAGACAGATAGAACAAAAGAGTGCCGACCTGATGAAACCGATACAGGATAAAGTAAAGGCTGCTATACAAGCTGTAGCTGCTGAAAAAGGGTATGCTTATGTATTTGATTCATCACAAACTGAATTATTGGTAGCCCCTCCGGCAGACGATCTTACAGCTGCTGTAAAAACTAAATTAGGTTTGCAATAATTCTTATAAAAAAATATCGTATAGGAGCATCCGTAGCCAACGGACGCTTTTCTTATTTTTGCACTGCGCTAAGTAATAAACCAATAGGTATTTTCGATTCGGGCCATTGCAGGTTGACTGTTTTTGCTCCATATTCCGGCAAGGGGTTATCACAAAATTAGGGCTCAAGCCCGGAGTATTTGCAAAGTAAAATTATATATATTCGCACTAATTAATTAACACACAGAACAGAACAATGAAAAAATTATTAAAAGTTGCCCTAGTTGCATTATGCGTTGTATTTGCAGGCAACTTTGCTAAGGCACAGACCAAAATCGGCTATCTGAATACCAATGTTTTGATGGACCAGTTACCTGAGATGAAAACCCTGAAAACTCAGATGGATGCCTACCAGAAAACTTTCTCCGACCAGTTGACAACTATGCAGGCGGAATATCAAAGCAAAGGCGAAGCGTACCAAAAGAGCGTGACTACAATGACTGATGCAGCGCGTACCGCAGCTCAAACAGAATTGCAGGACCTGCAACAACGCATTACCACTTTCCATGATAACGCACAAAGGCAGATAGAGCAAAAAAGCGCTGATTTGTTAAAACCCGTTCAGGATAAAGTAAAGGCTGCTATACAAGCAGTAGCTACTGAAAAAGGTTATGGATATGTGCTTGATTCATCACAAACTGAGTTATTGGTAGCACCTCCGGGAGATGATCTTACCGCTGCTGTAAAAACTAAATTAGGTTTGCAGTAATTCTCATATTAAAAACATTTTATAGGAGCGCCAGTTGTTAACGGGCGCTTTTTTTTATTTTTGTGTTGTGCTAAGTAATAAACCAATAGGCATTTTTGATTCGGGCTATGGCGGGTTAACCGTTTTTCGCTCCATATTCAAACAATTGCCGCAATACGATTACATATATTTGGGCGATACCGCACGTTCGCCTTATGGCAACCGCTCGTTCAGCGCCATCCATGAGTATACCTGGGAGTGCGTTCAAAAACTGTTTGAATTTGGCTGCCCGCTGGTTATACTGGCCTGCAACACGGCATCGGCTAAGGCCCTCCGCACTATTCAGCAGCAGGATCTGAAGAATGGCGACCCAAGCCGGCGCGTATTGGGGGTAATACGCCCTACAGCAGAAGTAATAGGTGATTATACCAAAAGCAATGAGATAGGCGTACTGGGTACAAAAGGAACAGTACAGTCAGGCTCATATCTGCTGGAGATTGAACATTTCTTCCCCGATTTGAAGGTTTACCAACAGGCCTGTCCGCTTTGGGTGCCGCTGATAGAAAACGGTGAGCATGATAATCCCGGCGCCGATTATTTTATAAAGGAATATACCGATAAGATCATGGCGCAATCGCCAAACATCGATACGCTATTGCTGGCCTGTACCCATTATCCGTTGATACAGGATAAAATCAACAGCTTTCTGCCAGCCGGTGTAAAAACCGTTGCCCAGGGTGATATCGTAGCCGCCAGCCTGGCCGATTACCTCCAGCGCCACCCCGAAATGGAGCAAAAGCTGACTAAAAACAGCACCCAGCAGTTTTTCACTACCACAGATGATACGGCGGACTTTGATACCCATGCCACCATGTTTTTTGGTGCAGATGTCAAGTCGCAATTTGTATCGGTAACAGGATAGATCATGGTCGATGGTCCATAGTCCATGGCCAAAGTTTGAGAAGGAAATTGCTATGGTCTATCGTCAATGGACTATGGACTAAAAAGTAAAGCTCTACTAAACCAATCAACTTAATATAACCCACTCAACCTAATCAACTATTTATTAAGTTTGCACGGCGTGAACATTTATTTAACATATGTGCTTACCGGCATTGGGCTGTTTGCTTTTACGGCAGTTTTTGCGCTGTTTGCTGTTTACGCGGAGCGTAAAGTATCTGCCTTTATACAAGACCGCCTCGGCCCAACCGAAACCGGCAAATTTGGACTGCTGCAAACCCTCGCCGATGGCATAAAACTCATCCAAAAG
>Ga0302309_10003997_pt1:10000-11090 | contig 11090 bp, 7 predicted proteins | sample III_Palsa_N1_1_FD_200453 | JGI IMG/M metagenome (GOLD analysis project Ga0302309, IMG submission 200453) | Peat permafrost microbial communities from Stordalen Mire near Abisko, Sweden - III_Palsa_N1_1 | ecosystem: Environmental > Terrestrial > Soil > Palsa > Peat permafrost | place... | reverse complement strand
AATTTCAATTTCACTGAGTCTCGGGTGGAGACAGCATGGCCATCGTTACGCCATTCGTGCAGGTCGGAACTTACCCGACAAGGAATTTCGCTACCTTAGGACCGTTATAGTTACGGCCGCCGTTTACTGGGGCTTCGATCAGAAGCTTCGCTTGCGCTGACCTCCTCAATTAACCTTCCAGCACCGGGCAGGCGTCACACCCTATACTTCCACTTTCGTGTTTGCAGAGTGCTGTGTTTTTGATAAACAGTCGCAGCCATCTGGTTTCTTCGACCCGCCAAAGCTCCACAGTTAATGCTTCACCTCAGCGGGCGCACCTTCTCCCGAAGTTACGGTGCTATTTTGCCTAGTTCCTTCACCCGAGTTCTCTCAAGCGCCTGAGTATTCTCTACTTGTCCACCTGTGTCGGTTTATAATACGGTTCTTCGTTACCTATCGCTTAGAGACTTTTCTTGGAAGCGTAGCATCAGTTACTTCAACTCTTAAAAAGAGTCTCGTCATCACGCCTCAGGCTTATGTCGTCCGGATTTTCCTAAACAACGCCTCACACGCTTAAACCTACTATTCCAACAGTAGGATAACCTAGCTTTCTCCGTCCTCCCATCGCAGTAACAAAAAGTACAGGAATATTAACCTGTTTCCCATCGACTACGCATTTCTGCCTCGCCTTAGGGGCCGACTCACCCTGCTCTGATTAACATTGCGCAGGAAATCTTAGACTTTCGGCGTGCGGGTTTTTCACCCGCATTATCGTTACTTATGTCAGCATTCGCACTTCTGATACCTCCAGCAGACTTCTCAATCTGCCTTCTCAGGCTTACAGAACGCTCCTCTACCACATGCAATAAATTGCATGTCCGCAGCTTCGGTATATAGTTTTAGCCCCGTTGAATCTTCCGCGCAAGCCGACTCGACCAGTGAGCTATTACGCTTTCTTTAAAGGATGGCTGCTTCTAAGCCAACCTCCTGGCTGTCTCTGCCTTCTCACATCGTTTCCCACTTAACTATAATTTTGGGACCTTAGCTGACGGTCTGGGTTGTTTCCCTTTCCACAATGGACGTTATCACCCACTGTGTGTCTCCAGTGCTA
>Ga0302309_10003997_pt1:0-5000 | contig 11090 bp, 7 predicted proteins | sample III_Palsa_N1_1_FD_200453 | JGI IMG/M metagenome (GOLD analysis project Ga0302309, IMG submission 200453) | Peat permafrost microbial communities from Stordalen Mire near Abisko, Sweden - III_Palsa_N1_1 | ecosystem: Environmental > Terrestrial > Soil > Palsa > Peat permafrost | place... | reverse complement strand
AGGTAATAATAAAAAGGCCGCATGTAAATAAACCCACACGCCTTGCCAGGGTAAAAGCGCTGCCGTGGGTTGTCTGGCTTGCAACTTTAAAAAAGGCAAACGCCAACGTTGCATCCATTTCACCTCAATCAACGCAACTGCTAACCCTAAACTGGTTTGCAATAAAATTAATACGCTGGCTTCTGATAACTCTAAACGTTGCAAAGCCAAATGGTAAATTTCAACTTCCAAGGTGGCAAATTGCATGCCGCCCAATAACAGTGAAATTCCAAAGGTTAAAAAACTATATAAAAAAACCAAACAAGCACTGGCGAGAATACTCGGCCATAAATAAGGCAATACCACTTTCCAAATCACACGCGAAGGTGAACTCCCTAACGAGCGCGCGGCAGCCAACCAATTTGGATCTAAGCGACCCAATGCATTATAAACAAAACGCAACACAATGGTTTCGTTGTAAAATACATTAGCCAAAATCACCAACCATAATTGACCTTGACCATTTAGCCCAAACCAACCTTGCGCGCCATACAAAGATAAAAATGATAACGCCACCACTAAACTGGGCAAGACAAAAGGCAACATTAATAATCGCAAAAACCAATCGCGCCCCTTAAATTGTCGATAAGCAACAATAAAAGCCAATGGCACCCCCAATAAAATACTGGCAATCACCGTCAAAATGGCTTGAATCACACTCATCCACAAACGCTTTTGATAATATGGCTCAGCCAACACCTGAAATAATGTTCCATTAAAATCTGTCATTAACAGTTTAAACACTTCAATCAATGGCCATGCAATCATCACAAAAAGAAAAATAAACGGTAGGATAGCAAACATTAAACTGGGCAACATCGATACAGTGGAATGTTTACTTTTTTGCAGATAGGATTTCATACATTTATTTCTTACGTGTCCCTACTGGGATCAGTTTATACCCATTATGAAATACGGACTGTTTTATTATTGACGTCCAACTGGACATTCTTGCCGATGGGCAGTATCGCCCGCCTTGCACCATGACCATATGGAAAATCTTTCAAACAAGGAACACGAAAGCGTGATGACCACGTTTGAATAACATCCTCTATCGTTCCATCACGCTCAGGATCTTGTTTTGCGATGCAATCTTCAAACTGACCAATAATAATTCCCGCCACCTCATCAAATATACCGGCCAGTTCTAAATGCGACAACATCGCATCCACCATATAAGGCTCCATCCATAATTCTTCAAAAAAGAATATGCTGTTTTTGAAATTGGGTTGATAAGGTGTCCCCACCAATAAATTAATCAGCGACAGATTGCCTCCCACTAACGGTCCTTCCACCACGCCAGAATGCACAATGGTTCCCTCTGTGATTTGGTAAGGTTCTCCTTGCAACGTCGGTAGTAGCGTTTTTTCTATCAAAGGCTCCAGTTGCCCCGTTTGTGCATCACGAAACGTAAAACCGGTGTGCGTGATCAGACCCGTCATTTTTAACAAACCGAGTTGTAACGCGGTTGTATCGCTAAATCCAAGCAACATTTTTGGATTTTTTGCAATGATCGCATAATCCAAAAAAGGTAACACACGTTGCGAACCATATCCGCCACAGGTTGCCATAATCGCACTCACCTCAGGATCTTTAAAAAAGTCCATAATGTCTTGCGCTCTATCTTGATCTTTTCCTGCTAAAAATCGTTCTGCATCTTGCAAGTGCTTTCCCAACTTTACTTTATATCCCAGTTGTTCTAGATAACGCACACCTGGCCCTAAGCGTTCCGGTTTTAATGGACTCGATGGCGCGATCAGGCCTATTGTGTCGCCTTTTTTCAATGAACGGGGTTGGATATAATTCATGAGTGTTTCAACCTTGCGCAGAATGAGATAAATGCCGCATAAACCACGTATGCAGATCAAAAATTTGTTCTGGACATACTTGGTGCATCATTGGATATTCTTTATAGTCCAGCGGATATTTTAAGGCTTCTAAAGATTCTTTTGTAATGCGCGCCGCTTGTATGGGGATCACCGGATCAGTCAAACCGTGCATGACTAGAACAGGCGTTTGTTGATTGGCTGGTTGTCGTTCATGCTCTAGTGAGACTTGTGCGGGTAAATAACTCGATAATGCGATGATCCCCGCTAACGTTTGTGAATAACGCAAACCAGTGTATAACGCAATAGCGCCGCCTTGTGAAAATCCAATTAAAAATATTTTATCAGAGGCAATGCCACGCTTGTTTTGTTCATGAATAATATTGATAATTTTTTCGCTGCTGTGTTTAATGCCATCGACATCTTCATTGTCCAACGCATTTAAATCTTTAATATCATACCATGCGCGCATATGCATGCCGCCATTAATAGTAACCGCTTGAATAGGCGCATGTGGAAAAATAAACCGAATTTGATGCTCGCCCAAACGCAATTCTGGCACAATGGGTTCAAAATCATAACCATCGGCGCCCAAACCATGTAACCAAATGATGGCGTGCGTGGCTGTTTTTTTAGGTTCAATTTGTAATGTTTCTAGCATGAAAATACTTCCTTTGGTACCCATTGTTCTAAACGTGATTGCGATGTTTTGGCCAAGATCATTTGCCTGACCAACGTGGATGAAATATCTGCAAACAGACCTTCAGTGGGTAAAAAAATCGTTTCATATTCTAAAGCCAAGCGATTCACCAAAAATTGTTGTTTTTCACTTTCAAAATCCATCACATTCCGCACACCGCGCACCACTGTTACTTGATGGCCTTGTTGTTGCCATTGTTGTACAAAATCCACCAACAAACCATCTAATGCATCCACTTTAATAGCCGTGTTGTCTTTAAAAACAGCGCGCGTTTGTTTGAGACGTTGATCCAATGTATATAAAGTTTGTTTTCCACTGACCATGGCAACTGCAATCACCACTTCATCAAATAAACTCAATGTCCGTTCGACCAGTTCCACATGACCAAAGGTAATGGGATCAAAGGTCCCCGGAAACACTGCCACTCTTTTCATAACATCACCACATTATATTGATCTTGTCGATACAAGCTTTCTGCTTGCAATTTAATCGGCTGTTGTAACAACGCTTCCAATTCAGCCAAACTGGAGGACTCTTCATCAAGCAATACGTCAACCACCGCTTGTGACGCCGTGACTAAAAAACCACGCGAGGCATGATAGACTCTTGATTGCCTTAAAATATCACGAAAAATTTCATAACAAACGGTTTCAGCCGATTTAATAAAACCACGACCAAAACAATGCGAACACGGTTCACACAGCCAATGTTCTAAGCTATCACGTGTACGTTTGCGCGTTACTTCGACCAGACCAAGGTCGGATAATTCACTAAATGTCGTGCGCAAAGGATCTTTTTCTAAAATATTTTTTAACGCCGATAACACGTCATTTTTATGTTCTTCATCACGCATATCGATAAAATCAATAATAATAATGCCGCCCAAATTACGCAAACGCAACTGCCTGCCGATGGCTTCGGTGGCTTCCAAATTGGTTTTGTAAATGGTTTCATCCAAGTTGCGATGCCCAACAAACGCGCCCGTATTGACGTCGATCGTTGTCATGGCTTCCGTTTGTTCAATCACGATCGAGCCGCCCGACTTTAAATATACTTTAGCAGCCAACGTGCGTTGAATTTCTTCTTCAATGGCATATAAATCAAAAATGGGCCGATCATCTTGATATTTTTCTATCGCGGACGTCATTTGCGGAACAAATTGATCTACAAATGTACATACTTTTTGGTATATCTCGTCTGAGTCGATCCGCACTCGACTGATTTTAGAAGTGACCATATCACGCATTGTGCGACTGACCAAAGGCAGATCTTCATAAATAAGGTCAGGTGCTTTGGCTTGTACCATACGTTCTTCAATGGATTGCCACAATTTATATAAAAATTGCATATCGGCAATCAGTTCCACATCGCTCGCCCCTTCGGCATTGGTACGAATGATAAAACCGCCGCGTTCTTGTTCCGCGTGTTCCTCAACGATTTGTTGCAAACGAGTTCGTTCATGTTCATCGGTTAAACGCAAAGAAAGACCCACATGATCCATTTGAGGCATAAAAACCAGATAGCGCGAAGCAAGCGACAGTTGGGTCGTTAGGCGTGCACCCTTGGTACTTAATGGATCTTTGAAAATTTGAACCAGGATATCCTGGCCTTCCTTCACCAAGGTAGTAATATCTTGGGTTTCATCCGTGCATTGTACATCTGAGGCATGTAGAAAGGCCGCTTTTTCTAAACCGATATCCACAAAAGCCGCTTGCATGCCAGGCAATACGCGTAACACGCGCCCCTTAATAATCGTCCCCACCAATCCACGTCGATTTGCGCGTTCAATATGAACCTCTTGCAACACGCCATTTTCAACCACGGCAACGCGGGTTTCTCGCGGCGTGACATTCACTAGAATTTCATCACTCACCGTATATCCTCACCTTAATTTTTGTCGATACACTTGTAGCCATAAATACACCAACGGCCAAAACAGCGCGCTACTGAAGGTGATTAACCAAAAGCGACCATCCAATGACGGTTGATGGGTTAATCCACGTATCCATAATAATATCAACTCGGCACAACCAATAATAATTAGCACACACAGCGATTGTTGCCACAAAGGAAATAAACGCATGCGCCGTTGCAAATGTAGCGTTAAATATGTCACGATAAGTGCAATTAATGCGTATTGTCCCAGCAAGTCACCATGCAAACCATCCAACAATAAACCAGCCATAAACGCTGTGCCAAACCCCACTTGTTCAGGCGTGATCAACACCCAATACATCAATACCAATAAGACCCATTCCGGTCGCAGCCATAAAGCCCACGGCGGCAACGGTGCAATAGACAATAAGCAGGCAACAAAAAAACTTAAAACTATCAATAATTTTTCGCGCACACGCCTCATTTTCATTCCAGCGTCTCCACTTCTTGCGTTGGGACAATGACTACTTCACGACTTTTTTCTAATTGTGCCGCTGGCT
>Ga0302309_10003994_pt1 | contig 11103 bp, 8 predicted proteins | sample III_Palsa_N1_1_FD_200453 | JGI IMG/M metagenome (GOLD analysis project Ga0302309, IMG submission 200453) | Peat permafrost microbial communities from Stordalen Mire near Abisko, Sweden - III_Palsa_N1_1 | ecosystem: Environmental > Terrestrial > Soil > Palsa > Peat permafrost | place: Sweden... | reverse complement strand
AACTACTTAGAGTTGTAACTACTTAGAGTTGTAACTACTTAGAGTTGTAACTACTTAGAGTTGTAACTACTTAGAGTTGTAACTACTTAGAGTTGTAACCGCTTGTAAACTACTACAAAAACCTGTTGTAACTACTACAAAAACCTTGTAAACTACTACTACTCAGAGTTGTAACTACTACAAAACCTGTTGTAACTACTACAAAACCTGTTGTAACTACTACAAAACCTGTTGTAACTACTACAAAAACCTGTTGTAACTACTACAAAAACCTTGTAAACTACTACAAAATGTTACTACTTAGGGTTGTAACTAAGTCTAACTACTACAAAGTCTTGTTGCAGCAGTAGTAGTAGTTGCAGCAGTAGTAGTAGTTGCAGCAGTAGTAGTAGTAGTTGCAGCAGTAGTAGTAGTAGTTGCAGCAGTAGTAGTAGTAGTTGCAGCAGTAGTAGTAGTAGTTGCAGCAGTAGTAGTAGTAGTTGCAGCAGTAGTAGTAGTTGTTGCAGTAGTAGTTTACAAGAGGTTTTGTAGTAGTTTACAAGAGGTTTTGTAGTAGTTACAAGTGGTTATAACTCTGAGTAGTAGTAGTTTACAAGGTTTTTGTAGTAGTTTACAAGGTTTTTGTAGTAGTTTACAAGGTTTTTGTAGTAGTTTACAAGGTTTTAGTAGTAGTTTACAAGGTTTTTGTAGTAGTTTACAAGGTTTTTGTAGTAGTTACAACTCTGAGTTGTAGTAGTTTACAAGGTTTTTGTAGTAGTTACAACAGGTTTTGTAGTAGTTACAACAGGTTTTGTAGTAGTTACAACTCTGAGTTGTAGTAGTTTACAAGGTTTTTGTAGTAGTTTACAAGGTTTTTGTAGTAGTTTACAAGGTTTTTGTAGTAGTTTACAAGGTTTTTGTAGTAGTTACAACAGGTTTTGTAGTAGTTACAACAGGTTTTGTAGTAGTTACAACTCTGAGTTGTAGTAGTTTACAAGGTTTTTGTAGTAGTTTACAAGGTTTTTGTAGTCGTTTACAAGGTCTTTGTAGTAGTTACAATAGGTTTTGTAGTAGTTACAACAGGTTTTTGTAGTAGTTTACAAGGTTTTTGTAGTCGTTTACAAGGTCTTTGTAGTAGTTACAATAGGTTTTGTAGTAGTTACAACAGGTTTTGTAGTAGTTACAAGTGGTTACAACAGGTTTTGTAGTAGTTACAACAGGTTTTGTAGTAGTTACAACAGGTTTTGTAGTAGTTACAACAGGTTTTGTAGTAGTTACAACAGGTTTTGTAGTAGTTACAAGTGGTTATAACCACTTGTAGTCGTTTACAAGGTCTTTGTAGTAGTTACAAGTGGTTATAACTCTGAGTAGTAGTAGTTTACAAGGTTTTTGTAGTAGTTACAAGTGGTTATAACTCTGAGTAGTAGTAGTTTACAAGGTTTTTGTAGTAGTTACAAGTAGTTACAACTCTGAGTTGTAGTCGTTTACAAGGTTTAATTGGTTACAAGTACAAACAATAACAGTAACAGTAACAGTAACAAGGTCTTCACAGAAGTTAGATTTGAGTACAGTTAAACTACCACACAACATCGCTGTATTATTTAGAGTTGTAACTTGGAGTTACAACATCACTCACTGTGTGTTTCTACTTTCGTAGCAATCTAAACACCCCTGAGCTGGCAATCAGAGCCAAAATAAACATAGCGTACTTGGCAAAGAACAAAGTTGTGAACTGATAGCAGTGGGTTAGCAGCTGAGTGTGAGTTGAGGCAACCAGTACATCATAGATGATGATGACTGACATGGGCAGGACAAGCACCGCTATCCATGAGCACATTACCAGCAGACCCTTGAAGTTAATTGTGCCTCTAATACCACTAGTATTGTTGTTGTTGATAACAGCAACAACGCCGCTACTGTTGTTAACATTGTAACTGTTGTTGACATCGTAGGTCTTACCATTGAACGCCAATATATGAGCCTCTTCATTGTTATGATCGAAGTGGTCACTGTCGAAGTTGACAAACATACCAATGTTAGAGTCTTCACCGGCATAGGAGATCAAGAAGGAAAAGGGGAAGATGACGATGAGGTAGGTGATAACTAGCACCATGTAGTCTTCCAGACCAGTAACAAGCTCACCACAGTCCTCATAGATTCTGAGATGCATCATGTAAACTATGAACATAAGAGCTGTGTAGGACACACCTACAGCACACAAAAGTTTCTTATCCATCGGTGATGTTAGTGACTAACTTTGTCTGGTAATTACATAACTTCAAATTTCAACCAAGCTTACCCAGTCATTACCTAAACGAACTACTATAAATTTTTTAACAGTATAGGTATGGTAGTAGGCTACAAAGACCGCAGTTATAGGTATAGTAGTATGCTACAAAGCTCCTAATACTAGTTAGAAGTTTCACTGAACTGGGAACAGTCAAGTCAGACAAAAATATTGAAAATGTGGTTGTCTGAGTGACAAAATAAATCATGTCGGTGGTTTTGGCTATTGATTGCAGCGGCTCTACTGCCAACGTCAGCAACTACTGGCAGAAGGTCAGAACTTTAGTTGAGAACAACAAGGATGTGGACGTTAAGTATCTGTTGTGGAACACCCAGTGTTGGGTGTCCTCATATGGTGAGGTTGTTCGACTCTGTGATAGCCGAAGTGGCAATGGTGGCACAGCCACATCGTCTATCGTCAAGCAATTGGCAGCCAACACCGACAAGCTGATCCTGGTGACTGATGGACAAGTCAGCGACAATGAGATTAGGACCACTGAGTCAGTCATGGCTAACAAGTCAGTTAAGCAAGTCGAGGCCTACTTCGTTCACACCGGCGGTGAGATCAACCTGTCAACCTGTCTGCCCTTCACCCGCTCAGCCCAGTACCAACTGGAGGTCACTGACAAGGATGCTGCCGTTGAGAACTACCAGGGCTCCACTAACAACTTCTTTACTGACCTCAAAGTCTATGAGGATCTTGACTACTTCTTGGCTCACACTGATGAACTGGGTCGTGCTGTGGCCATGAAGGTCATGGCTGGAGGTCAAACTAAGGCCAGCTCTGACGTCCGTGATGCCTTACTCAAGCTCAAGGCCCACTTGCTGGCCGCTCAGTATGCCCGTGACCAAGCGTGCATTGCCGGTGGTCACAAAGATCAGTCTCTGTCTGCTCGTATCCTCAGCTGTCTTACTCCAGCATCTGATATTGGTGATAACACTGTCAACAGCACTAACATGACCCCAAACCAGGCTTATGCGATCTTGTCACAGATTTCAGCTGAGGATGTTGCCAAGATCTTCGGCTTCGCTGACGGCACTCATCCTAAGGACTTTGTGTCTGGCGTCACTACTAATGACGACGTTGTGAGCAAGAACATTGCTGACGCTCAGCAGTTAGCCCGGGAGTTCTTGTCAGACACCACCATGACGGCGGCCAAGAAGATCGAGTCCATCATTATGGATATGTGCAGCCTGTGCACCACCACCAATCTGTCTTTCTCACAGATCAAGTCAGGACGTTATGTTCGAGCTGACACGGCTAAGGTGGTCAACACCACTGAGCTACCGCCTGATGAGCAGTCGATCACTAACAGCAGCTTCGTCTGTCCTGTTAGTTTGGACTCTGACAACCCCTGTATCCTGATTAGCCAAGGTTCGCCAGTGCTGGCTGATGAGGACAAGGCCGTGGTGGACATGATGATTGACAACCCTTTGTTCCTACTCAACAGTCCTCGCCTAGTGACCAAGGTCAGGGAGCGCTTGGACTCCATGCTAGGTCAGCAGGCGGTCAGTGAGTTGCAGACTCAGGGCAGTTTCATCAGCCCTATGACCCGTAGGCCTCTGGCTTCAGCCCTGGTCACCACTTGGACCTTCGACAAGACCAACATGATGGTGGCCAAAGATTCTGACTACATCAAGGCTGTCAATTGGTCGCTGGCCAACCTGTTCTTCGGTAACAAGCTAGTTGGCCAAGCTGAGTTGTGGTTGGCAGTGGTCTATTTCATCGCCAAGGATATGGAGTACTTGACTGATGCGGTGACGCCGTTGGCTCAGCAGCTTAGTTACCGTATGACGGTTAAGTCTAGTACCGTGGCTCTGACTGGGCTGCCAGAGTTTCCCATGCAGAAGGTGCCAGTTAAGCTTGCTGTCTGGTACTGCCTCAACGGCCCCTACATTTGGCCTCATGATAACACCCAGAATAGGTTGAGGGCTTTGCATGCTGTGTCGGGGCAGCTGATGCAGCTCTGTGACATCTGCAAGCTGCCTTACGACCGGGCCTCACTGACTACCATCACAGCTTTCTATTCGGCCTTCGCCTACATGATGCGTCAGTCGCACCACACCGATGACATGAGGGTGCTCAAGGACACTATCCGAGCTCAGTATCAGAATCATATTGTTATTGGTAGTGATGATGAGGGTGAGCAGCAGACTATTGTCTTCCTTGATGGTCCTTGCAAGGAGAAGCCAGTTGTTGAGCAGCAGTCCTGCTGCCAACTACCTCGTTCTTTGAGGTCCTTGACTCTGTCACAGATCCACTATCTGCTGCAGAAGGTCGACTCTAGCAAGAAGATCTCAGACATTGCTCTGCCACTAACTGACTTCCTGCCCACTGATAGTGGTAGCTCTATTGCTACCACTAAGGCATCGATGATGACTAAACCGTTGGCTGTCAGCAACTACGGTTATGGCGGAAACTACAGCAAGAATGATGTGACCAGGATTTGCGCCAAGACCATGCGACCGTGGCTGCACGACCAGCAATCCGGGGCAGAGTGGCGCGTGGCAGCTCAGCAGTACTGGGGCACTCAGGTGGAGAAGCTGCTGTCGGCCTTCCGCTACTTCATCGACTATGTTGTGACTCACGAGGCTGTGCCGACTCATGATCAGCTGATCTTGTACTTCAACAAGCGTCAACTAGGCAAGGGTATCAACACTCTGCCAGCCCATATCCACCAGACTGCTGATGAGGTGTTGCAGGCTTATGCCGAGGTCGGGTTTACTGCTGATGCCAACCAGTCAGCCATTACATCCTTCATTAGAACTACCGAGCGCTCCATGCCACTGCGTGACCGGGCCACCATGGAGCAGTCATAAGTGCTGGTGGTGATTGTGATGGTGGTGAGAGTATTACACTAATCTCTATCTTGGATAGAGATACAAATCTTATTAGTAGTAGTAGTAGTAGTAGTAGTAGTAGTAGTAGTAGTAGTAGTAGTAGTAGTAGTAGAGGAGACCATTGATATACTAACACTATTAACTCGATAATTGGAACCATATTGTTGTACGATTAGCTATAGGTAGCCTGTAGTTAGAAATATCACAGATGTAACGGTTGACTATGAATAGGCCGTAGTCATACTGGCTAAAGCTTGTATAGTTATACTACTTGAAGGATATATAATAATCTGTAACTATAACAACAGCTTGGACACTAGAGACTAGTAATCTATCACAAGGTTGATTTGTAATAACCACAAATAATAGTAATAATAATTGTTATAGTGTTTGAAGCTAGAATAGTAGATTATTAACCTATGAAACACTATAAGTGTTATAATACTTATTCCAAATTACAACTTTAAGTTGTAACGTAGTACTGTCTTTCTTCTTTCTATCCCTCCAAGTCTAGCAAGTTTTTGTACTAGAGATATTAATCGTACCTAGTTATTGAACTATTGAACTATTGGTAGACCTTCCTCCACTATCTCATAATCTGAAAAAAATGTTGTGTATAAAATGCCAGTGGACCTCATTCAAGGCTTCTTCTTAATGGACGGGGAAGCCAACACCATTGCTCTCCGTAATGGTTCAAGATTTAATTCTGAAGATGGTTTTAGAGTCGCCAGAGAGTTTAACAAGTGGACAAAAAGTAAACTAAGACTGTATTATGTTTCCTACCATAATACTTTCCTTCTTGGAGTTGCTGTGGGCCACATAGAAAGCAGCCTACTAAGTACTAAGTCAGAACCAATAACTAGACCTACAGATGAAAGCTATCTAAATTCAGAACTTAACCTTGTATTCAAGGAAATTAATGGCCATGTTGATGTGGGAATAGTAACCCTGCATCTTTACAGTTATTAGCTTACTCGATTGTATTCTGTTAACCTGGTTAACAGATAGTACAGCACCTTACTAGTTAACACTTAAAGTAAGTACTACACTGATTACTGATCAGTAACCTGCTGATCTCGTCATCCCCTGTTTGAGAACTCAAGGACTGTAGTTGACATCATAGATATTCTGCAATGGGATGATGTTGAAGATTCCTATATCAGCTGACTATTGGTCCGTCATTGATACTTATCCTAATTTCATCGACAAAGACAAGCTAGACAAATTAGTCTATCTATTTAATGATGATTTTTTTTTGAGAAGAAAAGAAAGATGACGACTTTCAGGGATATCGTTGGTGAGTACAACTCTCTTTCTAAGTACTCTATTACTCTAGATAATCTGCATGCAGATTATCAAGATCTCATGTTAGATCCAAACATTTCATATGTAAACAAAGAGAGGGAGAGAGAAAGAGTAGCGCGTCTGGAGGCTGATTTCGAGAGAAAGGCTATCAAGTTTGATACGCTTGTTAACAAGATTTACTTCAGCAAAGAACCTGAAGTTTATAACCTGTTGTATCCATCCGACCTGCCCAAATTTAGGAATTGGTATAGTAGGGTCTATAGTCGAGAACCTCTATTCACATCACAAGAGGTGTAATCTTATCTCTTAGTAAGAGACTTTTGTGTCACCACAGTGCCAGTACAACTTTAGGCTGTACTATTGCATGATGGTTATGTTGGAGATAACTAGAAAACTGTATTCTAGCTGTATTTTATCTTTCTGTTTCATCACCCGGGGAGATAATTTGTAGCTAGAATGATATGTTACCCAACTATTACTACTTAACATGAGTGGGGTCTATTGGAAGATAATCATCCCTTAGTGACTAAGGGATAAATAATAGTAAAAGTGACGGTAACGTTAGCAACTAATACAGCGTGGGTAACATGGACATCAGTTGACTGACAGAAACCCCTTTAAGGTCAGCTGGTGAACTGTAGTTCTTGAGGAGATGATAGCGTGACAGGATCTCCTTAGCGATACGTTTCTGTTCCACTGTACCTTTCTGATAGAAGGTCAGAGCCGACTCCAGTCTGTGGTAGTTCTGATAGGACGTATTAGGACTAAGGGTAACACCAACCGCCTTGAAACGATCCCTGATCACCCTAAAAGTCTCCTCGTAGTCTAGGTTAGGAATCAGTGTATCTGCGTTAACCTCAGCTACAACTTCACCATTACGATAGGTTATGTCGCCATCACGAGCATGGATAATAACATCACGTTCAGGGAACAGTTGAGAGAATGTCTTAATCCAGAACAGAGGCTCATCTATCTCTTTAGTAGCCAACCGAAACTGTTCAAAACGCGGATCTACCACTTCAGTAGCATAGGTTCCAATCAACAGTTCTAGTAGAAAGTCAAGAGGTGATGACTTATAACTACCGCCAAGAGGTGGCTCATAACCTGGTATCGTCCCAACAAAAGCTACATCGCGAACGACGACATCGTCAAAGTCAATGAGCACAAAGTTGTTGCTTATGCTGTCATACATAACATTCTCATCAGCCAGGTCAAGATAGTTGGCACCGACACTTCTCAAAGTGTAGAGAGCAGACAGTATGTCGGTTATCACCTTGAAAACATCAAGCACGGCACCCTCATCAAACAGCCCTTGAATAGTTGGACCATCTACATAAGACTCAATAATGACTGCCACATCCTCATTATATTGGTTACGCATAGCTGTCGGTAGTTCTTGACTGGGTAGTGTAGCCGAATCCACATAGTAGACAAAGTTGCTGAAGTAACGACCATACAGTTTGGTCTTGACGAAGTTCATGATCCTAGCCTCCTCCTCTATCTGCTCACGGCTAGTGAATGGACCCTTGAAATTGGGATCTTCAGCTAACATCTCTTCAACCATCTCTGGATGTAAATCAGTAGAGACCTTGGCAGCATAAAGCATGTTGTTATCACCGCGGACTAGGTGAACCACAGCCTTACCACCCGATCCCAAGCGCTTAATATAGCTGTAACTACGACCATGGAGTGAGAACGACATTTTACTTTTGGAGGTCAATCAGTTTGTCATAAGGTGATGGAGGATACTAATGAAATATCATTATTACTGTTCTTTGTTTATCTATCGATCAGAGTAGTCTCAGTGTAAGGCTAACTATAGTACCAGACACCACCTGTTGCTCATTAGTAAGTCATAATCTTTAACAGAGAGATATTGCAGATGTTAGTCTCATTAGTGTTTGTTGGGAACTATAAGACTCCTTAGGAGTCTTAGTGTATAGACATCAAACTCTTGACAACAGCGATCATTATCATTATAGTGTCTGTGACGTCAGTCTGTTTAGTAGTTAGTCAACTAGTTAATGGATAGTAAATAAAATTTTAGTGGAGACTGTAACTTGGAAACATCTGCAATCCCAGCTACACTACTAAACTACTAAACTGTTAAGTGTTGTTTTATAACCATTCATAGCATCACAAGAGCAACTATAAATGGAGTAAGGATAAAAAGTTATTTTATACTGTCGCTACTAGTACTATGTAATAAGCAGTGTAATAACGCTATCTTTTTCTACTTCACTGTGAAGTAAAGGTTTAAGCTTAGAACCACTCTTCTGACACAGGTGTACCCATGTCGTACACACGTTGGTACTTAGGACGTCCATCCTCATGCCAACCTTCCCACAGACCATCTAGCATGCCATCTTTGAAGTTGCGCCGGTACCAAAGTTGCCCTCCCTTTGGGGAGGGATTGCTATACCAAGCTTCCTGCAGACCATCTGCCTCGCCATCTTTGTAGTTGACTCGGTACTGAAGTTGTCCATTAGCATACCAAGCTTCCTGCAGACCATCTTCCTTGCCGTCTTTGTAGTTACATTGGTGCTTAAGTTGCTCTTTGTGTTCGGTGTCAGCGCAAACACTAGCGTCCGAGGGCATACTGGCCTCATACCAACCTCTCTCGTGGAGAAAACCGATTTTCTCACCACTAATGGTGTGATAGACCTTTAGTTCCTTAACTTGTTTACTAGGGTAATACTTGACATCTGTGTGGTAGATCTCTGTACTTTGCTGGCACAATACAGCATCCTTGTTGGCGTTGATCCCTAACCATTCATTGAAAAAGCTTTCTCTGTCCATGTATGTCTTTGGCACAAACTCATAAGGGGTATGGAGATAGATCGACCTCTCATCCGGTAGCAACTTAATATTTGGATAGAACTCATTCCAGATACCATAGGCCTGCTTCATAAGGTAGATAAAGAAGGAAGTATCAACGAAGAAGGTCTCCATGAAGAAACACAGAAACAGGATGTTGATGTCATCAATAATTGGTAGATCGTCAGGATAAACAACGTTTCCTTTCTCATCGTGAGAGATCTTGTGTATAAGGTCAAGATAGACATCAACGACAGGCCAGTATCTCGATGGAATATCCACATCGATATCCTCTCGACCCAGGTCAATTACTGAGTTCTTCACCAGTTCTGAGGTTTGAAGTAGTGAGTTGTCTACTTTAGTCTTTCTCTGATTGATGCTTAGTGTGACTGTCATATTCTTTCTGTCACTAAAATTATACTCAACAGTGTAACAACTACAAATGTAGTTGTAATATTTGTCAAATCCAACAGTAAAGAATATGAAACTTTCGTCTTCCAAACAAACAACACTGTTGTCATCATCATCATCATCATCATCATCTTCAGATGCAAGCTATGAATAGTAAGCCACTGAAGTTGATTGGTATCAGAGAGGAGATCGAGTGTCAGCAGGCCTACTGCGATCAGGGCGCAGACTACTGTGACATGTCACAGTATGTGGTCTTCCTAGCTGACCCTAACGATGGTAACAAGCGTTACACTATTACGTTTGAGAACAACTATCGCTCCTGCTACTCTGGCTGGACCTATGCTACCTACGGTGAGGTATCGAAGCTGAGAGAGTTGCAGTACGGTGAGAATGTAGGTACACTGCACTGGGTTCCTACTGATCGTGACATGATGGTACAACTGTTGAGTCTCGACAAGATAGCCGACGTTGAGCTCAAACAGTATGGTTTGTCTGGCCGTGATGTAGATTTTGATAACACTTCCTTAAAGCTGCTGATAACTACTAGTAGTGGCAGCTCCTTAAAACTACCAGTGACCACCAGCAGCGATAGTGACGGTAGTCATGGCAGTGATGCCGGCCATCAACAGCAATGGCTGACACTCGCCAACAACAATGGTGGTGACAAGTACTACGCTCACGGCTTCTGTCAACTCAATGAAGCTTTGCTGACCAAGACACCTCGCTGGACTGGCAAGCGGCACATCTATATCCTGCGTGGAGCATCAGGTATCGGCAAGTCTCATTTGGCGTCGATGGTTGGTGGTGATAGTCATAGTTATAGCCACACGGTCTATGAGACTGACAAGAGCAAGAAGCTGCCGAGTAACTTGAAGGTCCATGATGTGGTGGTTGTGGGCAACAAGTTCAAGTTCACCATTGATGAGATCAAAGCCAAGTACTCTGGTAGTGACTGTCACTTCATCAGTGTTGACTTGTCATCTTTGGGTGTCAGCGAGTCTGACAGTCAGGACACTGACCAGGATCACACCTGTAGTTCTGACGACTCTGAAAATCACACTGGTGTTAATCACGATGTTGATGATGGTAAATAACCACCTTGCCTATTGGTTTGTCTACCTACATGGACAACATCTAGGATGTTGTAAAAGTAGTAGTTGTCTACTAAAGAGTTAGTATTAGACTAGTGACTCTTTAGTAGACAACTTTTTTTCTTATTAGTGAGACGAGTGGTAGAGCCAATTACAAGATATACTAGTCACTGTCTGACATATGAGTTATAGCTCTAATGTTGATAGTTAGTAGACTGTCTGATAGCTATATAAATAGCCGAAACCTGTCAGCTCGAACTGTTATTACTATGCAGGCTAACGTCTACATTGTCTGTCGGGTAGTGGAGACTGATCTTGATAGCGGGCACACAACCACTGCCACTACGCCACTGTCTGCTTACAGCAAACAAGA
>Ga0302309_10003993_pt1 | contig 11104 bp, 7 predicted proteins | sample III_Palsa_N1_1_FD_200453 | JGI IMG/M metagenome (GOLD analysis project Ga0302309, IMG submission 200453) | Peat permafrost microbial communities from Stordalen Mire near Abisko, Sweden - III_Palsa_N1_1 | ecosystem: Environmental > Terrestrial > Soil > Palsa > Peat permafrost | place: Sweden... | reverse complement strand
CTCCTGTTTGCATAACTCAATAATTTCGTTGTTGTTGTCCTTTTTTCTTTTTGCGTTTCCGCTTTCTTTGTAGTTGTCCCGGCAAGTGATCGTCCAGCCGCCGCGTTTGCAATAGGTCGCTTAAAATATTGTTGGTTTGCTTTAGTGGTTCGTGGTGATGAATGGTTGCAGGCCGGTAATCATTGCTTTGCTTCAATTCCTGGTGCTGGTATTGATCTTCTTTCACCATACGCGCCGTCAACGCTTTGGCCGAATATTCCCTCCCCAAATCGCTGCCATTAAAAACCGATTTGCGGAACTGATCAATAAAGGTGATACCGTAAACCAGGCCCTCCTTATTCTCGCGGTACAACACTTTGATAGTTTCTTTTTTCAGTAAATGATATAGGTCGTTCCGGCTGAACCTGGGGTGGCTGGCCAGCACCTTATCGATGCGCCCTTTGAGCATTTCGCGGTACAGCTTGCGGCTTTGCCCGTTCTTTTGAAACTGTTGCTCCAGGTTCTTTAAGGTCGGTTTGTTGTATATAGCGCTGGCTTTGATGGCGACGCCCAGCTTATTGCCCTGTTCATCTGTTGCGCTGTATTGTAAGCCATTCTTTTGAAACATACGGCTATCTTCGCCGCCCCTGTCTGCAACTACATTGTATTGCTTCAGTATCGCGTTCAGTTCGGGCAATGAAGTAAAGTTGTATTGCTTAATGATCGTATTGACGATGTTAGTGATCGCGCGTTTGGTTTCGGTTTGTCCGTATCGCAACTTTTCTATGGTGAACGGCTTGAGTGTTTGTTGTTGTTTTTGGGAGCGGCTTTCGGCCTGTACCAGGCCATACTCCAGTTCAAGCTCCTTTCGCGCCGGCTCGGATCTGAGCCAGCCGATATTGTGCAGGCTGATCGCCTGGCCATTGCCCTGCACGTTGGTGGTCACGATATGGATATGCGGGTGGCCTGCATCCAGGTGCTGGTAGATGAGATAGGGCTGATCGCCGAATCCGATCTTTTCCAGGTACCTGGCTCCGACCTCGGAAAGCTGGGTTTTGGTCGGTTTTTCAGACGGATCGAAGTTGAGCGAAATATGCACGGCATTGGTTTTTACCCGGCTGTTCTTTTCCTGTAAATGTTCCAGGCGGTTGAGCTTTTGATAAAAACTGAGCTGCTCATGCTCCAGGCCGTAATTCCCGGCGGCAATAAATTGGGCCTGCCCCTGCTTCAGCTTGTTCTCGTTGTAATTGAGAATACCGCGAATGGTTTTGCCGGTAATTATTTTTGCAACCATTTTTTTGCCAGTTGGGAGATAAGTGTTAGCAGCAGACTTACTTTGGTATCGACCTGGCTGTAATACTGAGCGGCCCGTTTGATCTGAAACCAGCGCTGCCGCTCACCAGCCATGCTGTTAAAATTCCGGGTGACTTGGTTGATGTTGATGCCGATGGCCCGGAGCTCTTTTTGGATACCGATCAGTATTTCCATGGGCGCGTCCATTGAAGCGTCCTTGTGAAAAAAGATGATTTTTTCTTTGTCAATAATTCTTCGTACCACTTCCGGGATAGTCTGGCAATCGCTGTTGGAGCGGATGTTTTCGAGTTTGTCCCATGTGGCTTTGGTCAGCCTGAGCATGATGATTTCGGTTAAATTATCGGCTGCATTTTGCGCTTGCTTTCTGCCCATCTGTTTTTATTTATTACTATCCAAGGGCGACTTCGGAGCCTTTGGAAAACCGTTAATTGGTCGTCCCTTTAGGGCGAGATTCTTTTTGATGTAATCAAAAATACATCTCGCTAAACGCGCTGACGCGGCGTTTTGCGTCCTTGCGGACGCTCCTCAGTTCTTTCCGGTTGTCTGCTTATGAATTAAACTTTAATAATCTCAATGCCCGCTTTTGCTCCTGCCTGCGGTCATATATCCAGTCTGCTGCCAACACTTTCCAATTGCGGATTTTGACACCCTTTACGGTTTTCCATTGCTCATCCTGGTAGTGCCGGTGGAAGCGTTCCGCTTCGGCTGCCTGGCCCTGCTGGTCGAAGTAGATGGCTACGAATTCCGGTTCCGGAGGCACGTTAAAACCAAAGCCTTTTTGCCTTGCCTTTATTTTATTTCGATTGCTTTTTAGGGAGGCTAATTTGACCTCTGTGACCCGGTTGGCCTTACGCTTTCCCGTCTCAGCCATTTTCATATTTACTACATTCCATGAGTGCTGCGATCTCATTATAATCATAGTAGGTGATGCCGCCGAGTTTGGTAAATGGGATAACACCTGTGTCCCGTAGGTACTGTAACTTACCCGAAGAGATGCGTAGCATTTCGCGTATCTCATCAGCTTTCAACCAACGTTTTGCCGGTTCTTTAGCACCATGCTTCAACAGAGGCTGTAACAGGGTGCTGACTTCCTGGAGCAGGCTTGTTTTAAATTCGAGCAGGTCGCCTATCGTAATCAATTGGTCGCGCTGGATAGGCTGTCTAGATTGATGTTGTTCACTTTTTGCTGTCATAATGATTTGTATTATAAAGCAAATGTGGCCTTGTTGAAAAGGAATAATATCCGACCCGAACGGGGGTCGGATATTGATATTTATTTAGAATTTTGTCCGGAATGTTTACTTTCGGACAATCATTTGATATAACTATATAGGTCTTTTTGATCAATTGTTTGGAACATCGGGAAAGAAACCGGAAGGACGGAAAGTTAATTTAACGCCTGAACAACTTGTACAAACCACCTATATACAGGATATTTTAAAAAATATAAAAAGCTGGCGACACTATTAAATCCGCAGACTTCATTAAAGCCATTAAGCCAGTTTGAAAGCTAATTTGGCGGCCTGCCCAACCTCGTGGGGTTGCGACCTATCCTTGCTGCGATGCTTGCGAAACGCCCCTAAATTTTGTACTGCAACTCTATAAAAAGGATTTCCCTGAGCATTACCTCCCTGCCGGCAAAAACCTGTTCCAGCTTTTCAGGTGCCCAAATAGGCAGTGTCACGAAGCGTATTCCAACAGCTACGCGGCGGATCATAAAATGTTTGTTTAGTATATGACCAATACGGGAGAAAGCCGCTTATTTCTTATACCTGAGCCTATGGCTGATATGGAAGGAAAAGTACCGGATTGCTTTTTAAAGCCGGTTAAAGTCGCTGACTACCCGATGGATGAAGATTACGGTGAAGCAATAAATGATATAGAAGCGCTATTCGGTGGGGATTTGGCTGAATATTTTATGTAAAAATTCGGGGCCGAGCAAAGAACAAAAATTGCTGGTTATCCGAGCTTTGCCCAGTCGACCCATCACCCGGCCTGCAGCTGCGGTAAAACAAAGAGGTTCTTTTTTCAATTATCCAGCGACGATATTGAAGAAGGTGTAATAGACCCGGTACCGGATAATTGGTCGCCACATCATATTATGATAGGTGACCTGGGTAATATCTATTTCTATGTTTGCCGGGAATGTGGCGAGAAAAGTATTGAAAGTTATTGGGATTGTTATTGATATTATTAATCTGAAATATTATATTTGAGTATAATTAATTGTTCTTTAAACGACTTCAAACTCCTACAAACCAATCATAGATACTACTTTCGGTACCCTATTGAGGGTAAGTCGTTCTAACGCGTTGAAAAACAAGAGTATTTACTATATAGGTTCGAATCCCAGCGGGATCACTTAAGGAAACAACCACTTTGGTTGTTTCCTTTTTTTATACCCATAAAAATTTCATAAGTAAACTGTTAGTATGCAGCTAAAAGTGGTTCAACTTTTACTTTTTTAATTTTTATACTGTTTCAAAATTTGGTTTGTTTTTATGAACAGTGGTGGGTTTTAACCGCATTTTCAAGGTTCGATTTCCACTTAAGGTGCTGTGGACAATCATGGGCGATAGTAGAATCTCATAACGTTGCGAGCGATTTCAAACCTTCAAAAAATTAGTTCGAGACTTGTATCGGCAGGATCACAAAAGGGAAGAAACAAGTTTTCTTCCCTTTTCTATTATTACTCATTTACAATGATGTTACACATTTATCTAAAATTCCTATAATTCTTCAAATTTTTCAACAAACGTTTAATACGGTTGGGGGATTTTAAGAACTATATTGAATTGCATCATTCAAAAATGAATATTATTCAGTTGATTTTTAATTAGTTACTATCATCTCTCCACTACTGTAAGCGGTAACTGATGGCTGATACATACATTGCAGCGTTGCGGGTCCGCTGGTAAACTGCCCCTCCATAGTAACGATCATCTCATAATAGATCTCGGAAATACCTCGCGGAACAGATTCAGTAAATATTTCGAGGCCGGTATCCTTTACCGACTGGTAATAAATCAACCCATCATTGTATTGATAACCACTGTTATTGTCAGCAGGTTCAAACGCGGCCGCGCGCGGGTCGCTAATGTGTACAAATTTTAACCTTGACGAAGTTTCAATGGTTAGTTTAACACGTATTTTATCTCCTTTTTTTAAATGAATGCCGTTTGTAAGCAGAATCCAACCTTTGTTTTTATCATAACTATAAAATTGTTTACTAATATGAACTGCTTTGTTAAGCGTATCCAAACTTTCCGGTTTGGTAAAGTAATACCAGGTGAGTGCGCCGCTTGTGTTTATTCCCTGCTGTTGTAGTATTATTGCTTTCGGTAATTGTTTGGCGGCAACAAAGGTTGAAGGAACTCCATTTAGTAAATCGTCCGAAACGTATAAATGCTGCCCGGCGATCTCAGTTGAAAATGATTGGTCTTCGCCTATGACGCTGCCTTTTTCTTTTTGCAGCATATCAATAGCTGCGGCGGTAGCTTTGGTAGTTTGCCAATGCTGGTCCTGCCGGGTGGTGAGCAGCCATTTTACCATACCGGCATTCATTTGCGGGTATTTAGTACTGAGTTCGAAAGCTTCAGCCAACAAAGCCATGGTTTCTTCAGAAGAGGTATTCAGTTCTTCACCATCCGATATCTCCTTCCAGCGCAATCCATTCTGCTTATCTTGTATAGCCAACTGGCGTATATTTTCTAACTGTTGTTGGGCCTTTTGATAAAGTGTGCTGCCCACAGTATTGTACCTAAATGTATTGATGATAAGCAATGCTTGTCCCCCCAAAGAACCCTTATCCGGATTCCCCCATGTTGCATTCAGTAACATGTTAACATGTCCGGTTAATGTTTTGGCTGCATTCTGATCATTCAGCCAGTACGACAAAGCATAAACCTGGTACGCGTCATAATTATTGACGTCCGATTTTAATACCTGGTCTTCGTTATATTTGTATAAGTCGTTAATAAATTGCTGAAAACGGATGTTTGGGTCCAGACCCAACTTCCAGCCCTGCTGTTTTAAGCGGCCAAAACCGGCCAGCACATAAGCAGATATATATTCATTGCTTTTCCCTCCTTCGAACCAGGTTAAACCGCCATCGGGTTGTTGCAGTTTGTATAAGCGCTCCAGATACTTTTCAATGCTGTTTTTGGAGGTCGCTGTGTCGAGGATCTTAAACAGTTGTTGTTGCTGAGTTTCCGCCTGTGTGCCAAGGCTTAGCCATGGGGTTACTTCAGCGGCCATTTCATTTGGCAGTGGGTTATCTTTGGGTTTTTCTTTTTCGATAGTGCGTGATGCCTGTGCAAACATTTTTTGGGCCAATGTGTCTTTTTGCATCAATTTTAGGGCAGTTGCCAGCGCGTTGAGCTTATTAAAGGTTTGTTCGGCACAGTCATAAGAATAATTTGCCAGCCACGGCAAAGCGTTGATGAGCGTTGCCTGGGGTTTTTGCCCGATAGACATGCCGATACCAAATATTTGGGCGTCTGCGGGGAACTTTACAGATGGTATAATTATAACCGCCTGCTTATCAAATTTAACCGGGAGACTTTGCCTTACCAATATTTTTGATGACAGAACCGGGATGATATGTTCCTCTGCATCGGCAGCGCCGGGTGCTGATGCCGTGATAACAATTTTCAGTGGGTTTAATTGTTCTGCTGGTACATTTAATTGGAAGGAAGCAGTACCTGAGCTTTTTTTATCGATACTAAAAGCCTGTTGGTTATTGTTTAATAACATCGACGTAATATCTTCGCCCGTAACGGCATCTTCAATTTTACAGGTAATGTTTCCGGCAATGTTTATGGTATCCAGATTCGTGATCCTGCTTTGGAGCTTTAGTTTATCGCCCTGGTATAAAAGCCGGGGCATGTTGGGCTGTACCATCAGGTTTAACTGGGTTTGCAGTTTACGCTCAAGATAGGCGAATTGCGCTTTTTTGGTATGCGTCAAAACTTTCCAGTTCCATTCGGTGGCCGACTCAGGCATCGTGAAGCTGAATGAGTAATAACCATCGGCACCGGCATGTACCTGCGGAAAGAAGAATGCTGTCTCATTAAAATTCTTTCGTATCTTAACTACAGGGGCCGGGGTTTCTGGTAATACTATAGGCCCCTTTGTGCTGATAATCAATACGCCCCCGGCGGCCCTTGCACCATATATTGCCGAAGCATCAGCGCCTTTTAAAATCATAATTTGTGTTATGGTCGAAGGGCTAAGCTTATCAAGGCCACCGGTATAAATTTCTCCATCAAGTATAGTTAATGGTTCCTTATAGTCGGAAAGACTGCTTGCTCCCCGGATCATTACGGTACTTATGCTCCCGGCGAGGTCTACTCTGCGCTGTTCTCCGTAACCTATCACAACAACTTCATTCAGGCCATGCGCATCGGTTACACTTAAGCCGGCAACTTTGCCGTCTAATTCAGAAAAGTAACCATATTGCCGGGGGTTAATCTCCCTCATTAATACCCGTGTATTTTGGTTGAAGCTACCAGCTTCTTTTTGTGAATAAAGCGAATATGGCCATTCGGTCCCTGGGGCGGGGTGATATTCGCGCTGGTTGGGTATGTTCCATGTATGTTCGTTCAACTTATCCAGCGAAGCATCATACAGCGTTGTCATCAGTTCGGCAGCGGTGTTTACATCTTTTGTTTTAACCGATAGCGTAAAAGTTTCTTCGGCGCCCGGTGCCATAATTTTACGGTATTTTTCAATAATTATTTCCGGCTGCCCGGTTTCCGGTTTATAGATGTAAACAGTTTTATAATTTTTAACAACCTGGTTATTTAATACGTAAATACGGTTAAGTGCAATATCGCCACCAGCATTTGCAGGTATACGGTAATTCCAGTGCTGTAAGCCCGCTTGCTCATTAGCTTCGCTGTAAATATTTTTTTCAACCTCTTTTTTGCCAACCCTATACAACACCTGGTAAATGACATAAGCATTAGTTTTATTGAAAGTGTACCACGTTATCACTTCGCCCGGTTTTACATTATTAAAGGGCATATAATCTAAATCATCGCCCGGCACCGTACCTAAACTGCTATCAAAAACTTTAAAACTGTAGGTTAAACGGCCAATAAGTGTTTTGTCATCGGCGCGGCAATCGGCCGTAAGCTCATAGAAACCGGTAGTTAATTTTTCTTTAGGTAACACCAGTTTCCTGTATAACGCGGTATTGATGGTAGTATCCATTATCAATATATGTTTAGGAGCCGATGGTGTATCGCTTGCAAATGCAGGAAACCACTTACTCCATTCTGACACAGGGTAATACCATTGATCGGCGTATTTATTAACATTGTTACCGGTTTGCCCGGGATCGTTAACCGAGTAAATTTTTATTTCTACGTTGCGGCCGGTAACACCTTCATTATCGGCAGAAGTGCTGACGCTTAATGCCGGCAGCGACTGGCGATCGTAAATTTTGCCGAGCTGGATATTTATCCTTACCGGGCGGGAAGAAATATTAAGGCTTTCATTTATTGCCGATGTTTCTCCGGTTGCATCTGTCGCGGTAGCATCAATAGAATAATTGTAGTTGTCATAATCATTATCGCCCCATTTATATTTTGCAAGCAAGGTGTCATTTACCGGTATGTTCAGTTCGCCTTTTTCATTAGTATAGCCAACGGTATCACTTAGCTTTCCTTGCAAATTGTTGTAATAACCGGGATTAATAATTTTTGAAGCAGGTAACTCCCCGCTGCGGTTAATAGTGTATTTTATAGGAATGTTACCCAGGTTGCCGCCACTAAACGAGCGAAGCTTCAGTTTTATGGTAAACGGTTCGCCTGGGAACAGCATTTTTTTTTGTTTTTCCATACTCAGCTCAATGGTGGGCCTTTTGTATTCTTCAACCCTAAACCTGCCTTCATTCTGATAATCCCGGTCAGGTTTCCCATCAATATTCCATTCGCCGGTAGCGGCATTTTTAGGCAGGATGAATGAGCCGGCGAAACTGCCGAACTCATTAGGTACCATTCGCGCAGAATCTGCATCATGATTAAAAGGATCGGAAAGGGTGATAACAGCATGGTTTTTTTTGAGCCACGCGTTAACACGGTTCCTGAAGATACCGCCACCTAAGTTCTGCCTGTTAAATATTATAGGGTCGCCTGTTTGCGGATCACGGGTGAACAGTATGATCTTGTACTGAACCGTTTGCCCGGGGCGATATATGCTCCTGTCGGTAAAGATGTCCATGGTTAGTTTATCATCATAAAAATCGTCGAGGTCATCATACTCGTCTTTGTCATAAATATTGTCATCATTGCTGCCATTGTTATCATGAATTGCAACGCTATAACCCAGGGTATCGGCTTTGTATATGATATTTATGCTATCGGCAACATTATCCGGCATAACTATATAACCTTCTTTATTAACTATTGCCGGTATTTTACCTGCCACGCTTATGCCCTTATTGAATGCCTGTATGTTTGCATTGGCCAACGGGATACCGGTTTTGCGGTCTAACACATATATTCTTTCATCCGAGTTGATGGCGGCTACAGCGGTTACCTGGAAGGGGATGTTATAAATTAATCGTCCATCGCTTTTAAACCTTGACGAATTAAATAAAAGGCGGTAATGACCGGCAGGCAAAGCAGCCAGTTTTAAATATACCGAATGCTTGTTATAGTCGGGCGGTAGCGGTAGCGGAAAAAATCCCGACGCCGCAACCTTTCGGCTCATTAGTTGAGGTGTACCCGTAACACTTGTGGGTTCTGGCGCTTTGCCCACATTTATGCTGATGATGCGATAATATAATGTGTCGGTGTTTTTATAGAATACTTTTATGGGGATATCTTCATTAGGTATAATTTTATTATCCATACTAATACTTAAGCCCGGCGCTTGTATCTGGTTGGCCATTAAAATAAGTATGCTATTGAACCGGGAATAGCCGCTCATCAACGTTTTGTTTTTTTCGAATAATCGTAATGCGCTATCGGGCAGGTATTGGTATTTTTTGTTGAAAGGGACATTGTTTAAATAGGCATACTCAAAAGGGTTGTTATAGTATTTGTTACCGTCTTCGTTCCATATTAAACAAAGCTGGTAAACGGAGTGCGCCTTAACTGCAGGGTAGGGCGATGTTGTTTGAGTACGCAGGTAGTTGATATAATACTGGTATCCCAGTGAATCTGATTGGATAAATGAAAAAATGTATTTACGGGCCAGCGACTCGATAAAAGCCGCCGTAGCTTTATTGCTTTCATTAAAAGACAACCACCGTTGATAGCCCGCCAGGATGTTTACATCCTTATCGCTTTTTGCAATGCTGTCCAACATCTTTCGAAATTTGGCATTAGGCAGCGAGGGCCACATGTTAGATATAGCCCCATGGTTAAAATTATAGTGATTTTTTATAACCGCCTGGTTAATATATTCTGATAATACGATATCGGCGAATTGGGAGTCAAACAAAAAAATATCGGGATCGGAGGACAGCCAAAGCAGCTTTTTTACGTCGCCTGTTGACGGCTTGTATGCTAATGCGGCCGTAAGGTCTTTAGTCCAGATGCTATCCCGCTGATCAATTGTGAGAGAAGCATAATCTACAGGGATGTTTTTTGAGCGATATGCTGCCCGGTTAAACTTGATTGGACGGTGATCGAAGTTATTGATGCGTTGCGCACGCAGCACATGCATAATGGCTTTAAGCCCCGGCGGGGAGGCAGGATCATTCAATAATGTATCTATGAAAGCGCTGTTTTTAAAATAGAGGGTATCTTCTGTACGCTGATCTGCTATTTTCATTAATTCATACAGTGATCGCGCCAGCATAATATCATCACGCGATTTAATTGCCTGCTGTTTTAAAAGCAGCAATTGCTGTTGCGTTTGCTGAAGCGCCTCTTTGCCTCCTATAGCTTTTTCCAGTTTTTCGAATTGGTCGTTTTCAGCGGTATCGGATTTTTGCAGGCCGGTTTTTTTTAGCGAACCGGCAGAGATATTTTGATCCCTTACCTGGCAGCAGGCGATATTGTAACCAAACAAAAAGGTTAGGGTTAACAGGTAACGAAGTATTTTAAAACTACGCTGGCTCATAAATACAGGTTTAGAATACGATTATAATAATAGACATTTTTTAATAAAGATGCGCAAGGGATGGAAATTCCATAAAGTGCTGAAAATATTTTTCTGTGTCTTATCAGTGAGATTAAATATCGGCACTTTCTTTACCCATATCAACCTTATTGTAGTTTTCCAGCGTTCTTTTCAACTGGCCCTTAATCTGCTTAACCAATATCCGTGGCCCTAATACCCTCATTTTGGCGCCAAACCCTAATAACTCACGTTCCAGTTCAAAATTCAATATCACTTTAATACTGAATATCTTGCCATCAACCTCTTCGCTTAATAACTTTTGGGTATGATGCAGCGGTTTGGTTATTACGTAAGGCGCATTGTCATTATCTATCCAAAATACCACCGTGCAATCGCGCTGGCCGGGCGATTTGGTTACACCAATACAATCGTTGTAATAGGTTGCAAGGTCGAGCGTTTTGTTTTCTCGGTAGGGTTCTTCGTCCTCTTGTACAGTTTGTATCCTATCCAAAGCCAAATTCATAATATGGGCATTGCGCTTGTGCTGCATACCCAAAACAAACCAGCGGTTTCGATATTCCTTTAGCATATAGCCGCTAAAGCAAAAGGTGCTGGCTTCCATGGCTCTGAATGACTGGTAAGTAATACAGATCGCTTTCTTCGCTACAATAGCTTTGCGTATCATCTCTATCCATTCCAAACCTTTTAAATTATCGTTCTTTTCAAAATCAAT
>Ga0302309_10003992_pt1 | contig 11105 bp, 9 predicted proteins | sample III_Palsa_N1_1_FD_200453 | JGI IMG/M metagenome (GOLD analysis project Ga0302309, IMG submission 200453) | Peat permafrost microbial communities from Stordalen Mire near Abisko, Sweden - III_Palsa_N1_1 | ecosystem: Environmental > Terrestrial > Soil > Palsa > Peat permafrost | place: Sweden... | reverse complement strand
TCCTTCACGATAAGCTTTTTGTCGTAAGCAAACTTTTCGGCGATCGTTTTGATGTAGATGCCTTCTACATCGGCGGCAGGTGTTTCGCTTAATTTTTTCAATTCCGTATTCTCAAAAAACACCACAAGCAGCAGGTGAAAGCGAGCTATGCGCTTTAAAAACGGAAGCTGTCGCTGCAGGCCTGACAGGCTTTCGTAATTGGTAAAAAATATCACGAGGCTACGCTGTTTGATCACGCTGCGAACGGTGGTGTACAGGGCCTCCAGGTTCGTTTCAAGATAGCGGGTTTTCTCTTTGTACAAAACTTCAAGGATCTTATTGATCTGGGTCGGCCGTCTTTCGGCAGGGATGACGGCGCCGATTTTTTCAGCCACGGTGATCAGTCCGGCTTTATCCTCCTTCAGCAGTGCGATGTTCGATAAAACCAGGCTGGCATTGATGGCATAGTCCAGGAGGCTAAGGCCTTCAAACGGCATTTTCATGGCCCTTGATTTATCGATGATGCAATACACATGCTGTGCTTTTTCGTCGGTATAGTTGTTTACCATTAAGCTGCCGCGCCGGGCCGTGGCTTTCCAGTTGATGGTGCGGTAATCGTCGCCCTGCACATAGTTTTTTACCTGCTCAAACTCCATGCTATGGCCCAGGCGCCGTACTTTTTTTATGCCAAGCTCCGAAAGGTTGTTTGAGATGGCCATCAGCTCGTACTTCCGCATCTGCAAAAATGAGGGGTAAACCGGAAGCGTTTCTGCCTGTTTAAAGTTGTACCTGCGGCTTATCAGGCCCAGGGGCGAGCGGACGAACACCCTTACCCACCCAAACTCATATTCGCCCCGCTTGGTAGGTCGCAATACATAGCTGATAAGCTTGCGCTGGCGGGGCGCCAGTTCGGTTTTAAACCAGATATCGCGTTTTTGGAACTGGAAGGGTATTTCGTCGATTATCCCGATGCTGATATTAAAAGGATACCAATTCTCAACAAATATGCCCAGCTCGTTATCGTCACTATTACTCAGGCGTTCGGGCGCATGGCGTTTGGCGAATATGCCCTTAGGGGTGCGGTACAGGAGCAGGATATCGCAAAGGATCGTCATCACGAGGGCGTAAAAACACAACTGCGGGATGACGCCCAGCCAGGGGAAAAAGAAGGACAGCATAAACAGCGTAGCACAGCCGCCCAGCGCCGTGAAAAGGCGGTTCGTTAAAAAAAGGTTTTTATAAAACAGGTTGAAAAATTTTTTCACAAGCAATTTACCTTGGTACCTCAATTTTTTGAACAACCTGGGCCACCACTTCGTCAGGCGACACGCCTTCCATCTCCTTATCCGGCGTAAGCATAATACGGTGCCGTAAAACTGGCGCCACCACGAAATTCACATCGTCAGGCGTGATAAAATCCCGTCCGCGGATGGCTGCAATTGCCTTGGCTGCGGCAACGATGGCCAGCGACGCCCGCGGCGAGCCACCGAGGTACAGCGATTTGTTATTGCGCGTTTCGTGAATGATCTTAGCCACATAAACCAATATTTTTTCTTCCACATGCAGCTCACGGACGATTTGCCGCAGGGAAATGATTTCGGCGCCTGACAATACCGGTTGAATTTCCTGTAGCTGTTCCGTTGTTTTATGCTGGTGCTGGCGGGTGAGGATAGCGATCTCTTCGTCCAACGAAGGATATTTTACTTCCACCTTGAAAATAAACCTGTCAAGCTGCGCCTCCGGCAAGCGATAAGTGCCTTCGTGTTCCACCGGGTTCTGCGTGGCCAGCACGGTGAAGGGCTCCTGCATTTTATAGGTTTGCCCGTCGATGGTTACCTGGCGCTCTTCCATCACCTCGAACAAGGCCGACTGTGTTTTTGCCGGCGCCCGGTTTATTTCGTCGATGAGGAGGATATTGCCGAAGATAGGGCCATGCTTAAACTCAAAATCGGCTGTCTTCGGGTTAAAAACCGAAGTGCCTAAAATGTCCGAGGGCATCAGGTCGGGCGTAAACTGGATGCGCGAGTACTGCGCATCTATCGATTTGGCGATGAGCTTGGCGGTGAGGGTTTTGGCCACGCCGGGCACCCCTTCTATCAAAATATGGCCATCGGCCAGTATGCCGGCAATAAGCAGGTCGATACTTTCCTGCTGGCCGACTATAATTTTTGCGAGGCTCGCTTTTATCTGTTCAACCGCATTGCTGAGCTTGCTCAGATCAGTTCTTTGTTCAAAAAGTCCATCTTCCATGTTACCTGGATTTAATATAAAATTGTTCTATAAGCCGGTTTAATTCAATTAGTTCGCTGTTGGTTACGTGTTGCTGCTTGCTGAGATAGTTGAAATAGTTGATCATGTTGCCTGCGAAATCATCACCAACGCCGGTTTTTTGTGAAAAACTATCCGTAAATTCTTTGTCAAGCACTGTGGTCTTCAGGTTGTACTTGTCCCGTAGGTGTTCCAAAAAATAAAGTATTTTTTTGTTGGCCAGGTTAAGGTTATTGTGCTCCTCAAAATACACCTGGCCCACCGTATTAACAAATGCAAGCGTTGCATTTTCAAGAGGCTCAATGACGGGTATTATCCGCTGGCGGCGTTTCATCTCATACAAAACAAATATGATCAGGCTAAAAAAAGCGATGTAAAATGCCCAATGCAAAGATTCGCTTCTTAAAAAAACACGTATTGTAGAATCCTCGCCCTCCCTGCCCGTGGCATAATATTGATCCCAAATAAGGTGATCGTCATTCTTAACACGGGATAAAGCAACAGCGGCATAGGCGTTGCCGCTTGTTTTTAGAAGGCTAAAGTTGGTAAACATGATCGGCGCTGCGGAGAGGTAAAGATTGCCTTTGCCAAACGGATATTTTAGAAAATTTGCATGGTGAAGCGTGTTTTCCCCAAGAACGATGGCCGTATCGGTGTTGAATTTCCGGAAATAAACCGCGCCGCTGTTCTCTCCAATACTGTAGACTTTTGACGTATCAAGGTATTTGCCGGTGAATTTGAGGCCAATCGACGTGTTGAGGCCCCGAAATTCTGTGGCAAGTTCAATTTTAAGGCGCTTTGATAATTCTCCGCCGAAATCACTCGCAGCGATAAACACGTCATTACCAGCCTTTACAAATTTCATCAGCTTTTGCACGTCATATTCGTTGACATTGGCTGAACTGCAAATTACCAGGTATGTACCATGGCTTATGCCGTGGTCATTTAACACATTGTAGACAGGCTCTCTGAAGGATTCGATTTTGGCACCTGGGAAGATGTCGTTTAATCGATTGTAAACAATGTAAGTGCCGTAAGGAATCTTATCTGTACTGCTAAATGTTTCGGACCAATCAATTGCTTTTGGCCGGTTAAACTGTGCTACTAAATAGATGAGCAGTAACCCGGATAAGATGATGATATACAGCTTTAAACTCTTCATGACAGTGCCTGTTTAAATTCCTGGAAAAAGCTGTTGATACTATTGAACGATTGCCCATCCACCGGGAAATCCCCGTACCAAACATATTCAAATTGGCGGGTAACTATTGAAAACCGGCGCCGTTGTTCAACATCTGTAAGTTCATTCAAATAGGCGCTGTTGGTTTTCTCGATTCTCCAGTTAATCAAATTGGCATCGCTCAATTGCTTAAGGCTACGGAGGTATAATAGCCGTACTGCAAGCCGGTAATCTTTTACAGTGAGCGCGTTTTCAATAGCCTCGTCGAAATTTATCTGGTGTATGTTTTCGAGCGACTCAGAATAAGGCACCTGGTCAACCGGCTGATTTTTCCTGATAGAACGCAGCAAGTCGATACCGGCCAGCCTGGAAATTATGAAGACGATGAGTGTAACCGCTAAAAGCAAAAGGACAACTTTCATAGCCGAGAAAGCAGATCGACCCAGGTGTACATGACCGAACAGACGTGCTAAAAGACGGCCGATCCAATTCCAGAAACCCGTCCATACATCCCATACCCATTGCCAGAATCGGTCCCACCAAGTGTTCGCCTGCTTATCCGCTGTATAATTGAATGCCGGGTCGTCCCGATACTTTGCCATCGCAGTTGAATCGAAATGACGCAAATAAATTTTGCTGCTGTCGGTGACGAAATGGATGGGTGATGGCAACTTTACGAGCGGTTTTTTCGGGGATGAGAAGACAGGCCCTGAGAGCATTAACATCATCAAAAAAATAAAAGCTGGTTTAAACATTTCAGATTTTAGTATTGTTCCGATGATATTTGATCTGTACCCGGCGAGCTTTTACCAAACGAATTTATCCGGTCGATAAGGCTCGTGCCTTCTTTTTCTTCGGTTAAGGCAAAGTAAACCAGGATAAGCGCGATATTAGGGATTATCCAAAGTAATTTACATAGATTTAAATCGACTGCAAAAAACACACCTGCTATTTCATCCACATTCTTTCCGGTAAGCCATCCAGCTACTCCATAAACAATGCCGACAGGGATGAGCAATATGAGCATTAACACTGCAGTGATGACCGAAACCAGCAAAATAATGCCAAATGTGAACCACCAGTTGCCTTTTATGATCTTAAACGCCTTCCGAATTGAATATTCGATGTTGCCGTTTTCGACCATCATCACGGGCAATACCAATGAAAAGACGACACCTAAGTAGACACACGGTAAAAAACAAAGAAAAGCACCGATAAAGATGCCGATAATCAGCAGGATTTCGGTAAAAAACACTCTAAAAAAATAGTATTTAACATACCCCCAAACTTCGATCACTTCCGGCCTGGTGTTGCCCTTCTCTTTATATAATATAAAATAGGCCTGTGTAGTAAGTACCAGCAATATGGCGTAGATGAACCCCAAAACAGCTTTTGAAAAGCCGGCAAGTGTTTGGATCGACGCGTCTTCCCGATTAACCGCCACAAATGCCGAAATCACAATATCAGTTAAAAGAAACAACCCGCAAATAACAACGATCGCTTTTAACAGAGGTGTAAAATTTTGCCTGATCAGAACAAAAGTGTCGCTAATAATATCTCCGAACTCCCGGTTCCGGGCTAACTCAATGTTTTCTTTCATTTAATGTTGATGGCGGTTTTAGGGTTTCGTGATAAATATATAGGATAAACTACTACATACCAAATGATGAATAAAAATGAGATTGCCAGGATTGAGCCGCTCAGCCATACTGGCATTTCCGTATGGCGGGTTACAAAACTTTCGAAAATTGCGGCGGTAACTACGATTGGCACTATACCGAGTATAATTTTGAGACCATCGAGGGCCCCTTTTTTTAAGGACACAAACCGGGTGTAGGTTTTCGGGAATAAAATGCTGTTGCCCATTATTAAACCGGCAGCTCCGGCCAAAATAATGGTCGAAATCTCAAGGGTTCCATGTATCCATATAACCAGCACCGACTGCATTCCCAGTCCCTTGCTGATAAACAGGTACTGGAAACAGCCAACCATCAGACCGTTTCGAAACAGAAAATACAAGGTCCCAACTGAGCAGGTAATCCCTGACAAAAAAGTTTGCACGGTGATGGTAATGTTATTTTTAGCAATCAGCCAAAACATAATAAACTCGTTCTGGCTTTTGAAAACGCCAAAGGGGTCGCCTTTTGAAATATTTTCATTGGTCATGTTAACATAGTCATCCGTTAATATCAGCCTTACGAACGAGTTATCATATCTGGCAGACAGCACACCAATTAAAAAAAAAGTGATAAAGAATATAAAGGAATACAAAATTTGCCTATGGTATGTTTTGAAAAGCGACGGCAGTTCAAATTGCCAGAAATATACAAACCGGTTGGTTTTTTCTTTTTTGTTTTTATAGATGGACTGATGAAAGCCTGCCGCTAAACCGTTTAAGTAAAGCGTGGTTTTTGACGAGGAGTAAAAAGTTTTGGAATAGGCAAGGTCGTCGGAAATGTTCAGGAAACGTTCAGCAAGTTCGTCAGGATCGTGGGTTTCGGCGTTTTCATACGTCTTCCACTTGGCAGAATTTTGCTTAATGAATAAAGCTTCGCGCATAATTTCTTTGGTAATATTTTTCTGTTAAAATAAAAAGAAATTTTAACGTGCGGATGTAAATAAATGAACTTCGTCATATATATTTGTTAAGGATGCAAACAGTAAGAATACGTACATCGCAAAACGTTGAGATTGACTATGAAGTAGCGGGCCTGGGAGACCGGGTGTTGGGACGAATAATTGACGTTGGTGTGCTCACCGGGGTGCTTTATATTTTTTACTTTATTTTTTTATTTTTTTTTGCCAGTATTTTCCAGGACATCCAATCAGGCGGAGGCTTCCCGGCTGTAATTGTAGTTTTGGCCGTCGTTTACACCCTGGTTTTTGTTTTTTACGACCTTGTGGCCGAAGTCTTTTTTAACGGGCAAAGCATAGGCAAATATGCAACGAAAATTAAAGTGGTAAGCCTGGATGGGGCAAGGCCCACGCTTGGCCAATACTTGTTAAGGTGGGTCTTCAGACTGCTGGACTTTGGATTAACCGGCGGCATCGCAGCCTTGATCTCGGTAGCGGTGTCTGAAAAAAAGCAACGAATCGGGGACCTTGTTGCGGGTACTACCCTTATCAAAACAAAACCTGCTACCACATTAAATGAATTGTATTTTACGTCGCCCGACCATGAATACGAGCCTGTATTTCCACAGGTGGGCAGCCTTAGCGATAACGATATCACTTTGGTGCACGAGGTGATCAGCAATTTTAAACGTACCGGAAACAGTAGTTTAGTATACAATATGGCCATCAGGGTTCGGGAGCACTTAGGTATCGATGCCCCACAAAACCTAAATGACTACGAATTTTTGCAGACGATTGTCAAAGACTACAGCTATATTACTTCAAGGGTGGGTGTTTAGGGCTATGCGTATAAATGGCAGATCTTGAAAATGTAGGATACCATAATTGTGCCACCTGTTATCATATAGAGCGATTTTGTAACCAAGTGCCGGTTATCAATCTTGAGCCTTGTGGCAAACAGAACAAAAAGACTCGTAATAAGAATTGGGATTGTAGCGGGATATAAGTGCAGGCTACCTGCAAAATCGCCTCTTAATAATGCTATTAAACTTCGCTGAAATCCACAGCCAGGACAGTCTATGCCCGTTAGCTTTTTAAACGGACAAGGGATTAGATGATTTTGCAGCCAGGTGACAAAACGCAGGTTATGGCGAAATAGCAGTAATAAGTACATCCCCGGTTGATTAACGCAATGAGTAGACGAAAATTCGATCAAAAATCAAAGAAAGTTGCAGTCGATATTCTGTGAGAATAACGCTGCAACGTGGTAATCTCCTTATGCCTCTGGCGGCGGAGGCGGCGAATCGAATGGACGTTGATAGTCGGACGAGCCAAAACGGTTTGCTGCATTAGCTTCAGCAGCTGACGGGCCAAGGTAAACAGCATCGCCGAATCCCAGGATGCACATAAAGATTGGATTGAGCAGTACCAGTCCTACTGTAAATCCTTCACTTTTGCCAAAACTTTTGCTCAGTAAGTTGTAAGTCCAAATAAAAAAAACAAAGTTAACGCAGGGAATAAAGAATAACAGGAACCACCATATGGGTTTTCCAACGATCTCGATCAGGACAATAATATTATAAATAGGAATGATCGCGGCCCAGCCTGGTTTGCCGGCTTTCGTATACACTTTCCATACGCCCATTATGGTAATCACCCAAATTACCACAATTGTGATAATGAATCCTGCACCGATGCCTGCGAAAGGCGAATTGTAGTTGTCCATTGTTTTTAAGCTTAAGGTTTTTTTAATTGTTTTAATTAACTGCAAAATATGAAATAATATTCAGAAACAAGTGCTTTTGAAATTAAACAGCGGCCGAATCTGTGTAAATTTGTGGTGAATGCAAAAAGAGCAAATATCCGTTTTTGATATTTTTAAGATAGGAATAGGGCCATCCAGCTCACATACGCTGGGCCCCTGGCGGGCGGCCCAGCAATTTGTGGAGTCGCTTGGCGTGAAGGCCGTTTTGAACGTTGTTGAAGAGATAAAGATATTGCTGTACGGATCGCTGGCCAAGACCGGCAAGGGCCATGGAACCGACATTGCCATTCTTTTAGGATTAAGTGGGGACGACCCGGTGACCTTTGAGGTGGATAAGGTAAACAGCAAAACGGCCGGTATACGGGAATCACGCCGCCTGGCGCTTAGCGGGCATAAGGAGATCGCGTTCAATGAAGAGGACGATCTATTGTTTCTTTATAACGAAAGCCTGCCTTATCACCCTAACGCGGTAACCTTCCAGGCGTTTTTGAATAATGGTACGGCTGTGTCAGAGACCTATTATTCCATAGGCGGCGGGTTTGTAGTAAAGGATGGTGCTGTAAACCAGCAAAAAAACTGGATAGACCTGCCTTTCCCGATCGAAAACGCCGCTAACCTGCTGCACTGGTGTATGAAAACCGGGCTGAAAATATCCGAAGTGGTGATGGAAAATGAAATGGCCTGGCGAAGCGAGCAGGAGACCGTGACAGGCGTGCTGAATATTTTCAGGGTGATGAAGGAATGCATTTACCGGGGCTGTCATACCACCGGTTACTTGCCGGGCGGGTTAAATGTCGCCAGGCGCGCTGCCGCCCTTAATCGGCGGCTTATTGGCGGTCGCGCTTATACTAATTTCGACGAATGGCTTGAGGCCATGCGCCATACCGGTAACGGTTTTCAGAACATCCTCGATTGGGTTAGCTGCTTTGCGCTTGCGGTGAACGAAGAAAATGCCTCATTTGGCCGTGTGGTAACCGCGCCTACCAATGGCGCCGCAGGGGTGGTTCCGGCTGTGCTGCTCTATTTCGTTGCATTTTGTGACGGCTATGAAGACCAAAAGATCGTTCAGTTTTTGCTGACGGCATCGGAGGTGGGAAGTATATTTAAAAAGGGAGCGACGCTATCGGCAGCTATGGGCGGCTGCCAGGCGGAGATCGGCGTGTCATCGGCGATGGCCGCCGCTCTGGGAGGAACCCAGCGCCAGGTATTGATGGCGGCGGAGATTGCCATGGAGCACCACCTCGGCATGACCTGCGACCCCATAGGCGGCCTGGTGCAGGTGCCTTGCATTGAGCGTAACACCATGGGCGCTATTAAAGCCATTACTGCTTCGCAACTGGCACTGCAAACTAACCCCGACAATGCCAGGGTGAGCCTGGATGCCGTGGTAAAAACAATGTGGCAAACCGCCCTGGATATGAATTCAAAATATAAGGAAACGTCGGATGGGGGGTTGGCGATCAATATACCATTGAGCTTGCCGGAGTGTTAAAGCTATATTATGCCGGTTTTTAGCAAGAATTGTCGCAATTCGTCCAGCTTAAGAGTAGGGATATTTGGAAAACCAATTGTTTTAAGCACGTCAAAATGGTGGTCGTTTGTAATGATATAATCCGCATTAGCAGCAAAGGCGCAATCAACAAATTTATCATCGTCTTTGTCCGCAACTATCAATCGCAAATTATAGAATATGGAAACATGCTTGAGTGTCGGCAATTCTAAAAGTGAGCGGACGACGTTTTTGCGACGACCGAAGACCAATGTTTTGACAATTGCTCCTCGTATTCCATTAAAATATCGTGAGTAACTGCTATTTCTACTTTTTCGCTTATTATATAAGTTGATAAAGCCAATTATACTTCGACCTGGGCGAGACAGAAACCAGTAACACATTGGTATCGACAACTATGAGCACGGCTTTTATTGCGATTTTGAATTAAGCCACCGATCCATTTCTGCATCGTCCAGGCCCTTCTCATCCCAAATTACATTAGAAGCAGACATAGCTTTACCAGCATAATACTGCGATAACAGCCGTTTTAGTTCCGTAAGTTCTTCTTCTGTGAGATTTGTGTTGAACAGTTTCATCAATTCGATTTGGCCGTTCGTTAAAGGATAATTCAACACACTCATAATCATAAACCTTTTTACAAAAATAAGTAAATTCCGGCAGTTGATAAATAGCAATAAATATTGCAAAACAATTCATAAATTCGTTTATTATGACAAACGATCGCCGCACCTTCCTTAAACAAGCTGCCGCATTAGCAGGGGCATTTTCAGCAAACAGCCTTTTTAACCAGGTCCATGCAGCGGATTGGCGCAAGGCATCAGAAAAGGTTAGTCATTTGAGCCATACCCAGGTGGCGGAAGACGAGGATTTCTGGCGGGTGATACAGGAATCGTATACGGTTAATTCCAGTATAATAAACCTTAATAACGGCGGTGTTTCGCCTTCGCCATTGGTGGTGCAGCAGGCGGTGGAACGATATAACCAACTGGCGAATGAAGGCCCTTCCTATTTTATGTGGAGGATAATGGACCAGGGGCGTGAGCCGTTACGCGAAAAGCTGGCCAGCCTGGCCGGTGTATCGCCGGACGAGATTGCCATCGACAGAAATTCAACAGAGGCGCTCAACACGATAATTTACGGCCTTGACTTTAAAGCAGGCGACGAGGTGGTGGGCTGCAAACAAGACTACCCGCATATGGTGCAGGCCTACCGTCAAAGAGCCCAGCGCGAGGGGATTGTTTATAAGCAGGTGAGCTTTGATTTCCCCATTGAGGATGACGACCAGATTGTGAAAGCTTATGAGGCAGCCATTACACCTAAAACCCGGCTGCTGCACGTAACGCATATGATCAACTGGACGGGACAGATCATGCCGGTACGCAAAATATGCGATATGGCCCACGAGAAAGGTATTGAAGTACTGGTAGATGGCGCGCATTCTTTTGGCCTTATGGATTTTAAGATACCCGACCTCCATTGCGATTATTTCGGTACCAGCCTGCATAAATTTTTGTCGGCGCCGATCGGCAGCGGAATGATGTGGATCAAAAAAGAAAAGATCAATAAGGTTTGGACGCTTTTGTGCGATGACAATCCTTTGAGCGGCGATATCCGGAAATTTGAAAATATCGGCACCCGGAGTTTCCCCATTGAACAGGGGATTGGCGAGGCCATCAATTTTCATGAAGGAATAGGCGGTAAGCGCAAAGAGGAAAGGATCAGGTACCTGAAGAATTACTGGGCCTCCAAAGTGCAGCAAATGCCAAAAGTTAAACTGCATACCTCATTGGACCCTAAATACTCCTGCGCCATCTGCGGTGTAAGCA
>Ga0302309_10003991_pt1 | contig 11106 bp, 11 predicted proteins | sample III_Palsa_N1_1_FD_200453 | JGI IMG/M metagenome (GOLD analysis project Ga0302309, IMG submission 200453) | Peat permafrost microbial communities from Stordalen Mire near Abisko, Sweden - III_Palsa_N1_1 | ecosystem: Environmental > Terrestrial > Soil > Palsa > Peat permafrost | place: Sweden... | reverse complement strand
CGTTCCTCTCGGCTTTTGTCTGAAAACAACAACACATCATGTTCCTCGCTGGCTGGGGAATAGGGCAAATTATGCGATGGACTCAAAATCCAGTTGCGTTTCCATTGGCCAGTGTCCTTGTCGAATTGGACATAAAACCCGACCCGACACCACGGGAAATCAAAGGCATCCAAAATGGCAAATGGAGACGTGAGATAATTCAATCGACCAATAATGTCTACTTGTACCCCAAAAGACGGAATGGAATAGTCTTTGGTATCACTTTGCCGTTTTCGATCCTTCCGGCGATCCATTATGTCATCGTCCTCGTTTTCATAGATGGATAGCCCAAATTGCTCAGAGGCACGCACTACAAGTGTTAAAGGTTTCTCTGCGAGAGGATGCAACCACATTTTGCAGTCGGCATTCTCTTCCGTCTGGTCACGAAGACGATCGTCAATCCAGAGTGACGCTTTTTTCACAATGCGACCAACTCTAACTGGCAACGGGTCAATAGTTGCTTGCGAATTCATCATGATTAGGCGACAGATCAATGGCTGAGAGGGATAATCGTTCATGTAAAAAACATCCAAATCTCTTTGCGCCACTTCACCGCCATTTCGCCATGCATTATCATACTGCCGGTGTTCACGATGGTGTAAAAAAGTCGCCCATCCACCCGCCACAAAGGACATACCCCATTCAATAATGGGGTAAACAAATCGAAAAGGGTCCAGTCCATTTGGCCATTCACATGTCTCTGGATGCGATGCACGATGTGATTTTTCATCCAGTACACGCGGTTCACCACTTTTAAAGACTGTGCCACAGTGCCGACAGTAGCATTGGCGCGTAATGGCGGATAGCGAATGACAAGTATTGGCAAGCGATGCCAAGTCGGGCGCCACAGAGCCCAAGAACTGCAAGATACTTGTCTTGCACGACAGCGGTAGTAGGACGAGTGATATGTTGTTTTTAGCCATACTAGAGGTCGCTTGGAGAAAAATTTGGGCTGGGGGGTTTGTTAAATCCAAATTGAAATTTTTTTGTCTTTACTTAAAACATGTCATTGGTTGTTGAAACCAAAGGGGCTGTTATTTGTACTGGGTGCGAACAAGTTTTAACTGCGCAGGATTTGGCTGTGCAAACACAAGTGAAGACTTACAAGATATTCCCCAACGGTGCTGCAGTGATAAAAACTGTCGTGGTGATAACGACTGAAAAACTGCACGTACCCCTGTGTTTGAAGTGCAATGTATGGTTTGACGGTTGTAAAAAATGTGGCGACCTTTTGAGCGTACAAGCGGTCGTTGAAAAGGAAGTCGCTCGATATGAGTCTGTTTGTCGAGGTTGCAAAAATGCTACTCCGCTTGTAATGGTTACGCAAGCTGAATTTGAACAAGCTGAACTGGTGCGTCTCAGTTCTGAGTGATTACAAACCTGATTTTTTTTATTTGTGAGAAAAAAAAAGTATTTCGCTTCCCTCCCGCTCGGAATGTACGAATAGATAACACGCCAACTAAAAGGAAGGAAATTGTAAATTAAAAAAAATCCGGATACCTTAAAAAATTTGGATGATTAATCCAAACGGATTTGGCACGTGTTAAAGTGTATATTTTTGAATTCGATTTATTTGAATCCGGCGTGTGTTTTGGGAGACAAAAAAAATGGATGCGGCTGCTAAAACAATTGATTATGCTGGTCTTTACAAAACGTGGACAATGAGACAATCCAAGAAGAGAGGTGTTCTTTGCGGATGTTGTTCGGGTGCCGACGTGGAGACCCTTGTTTCTCGTGTCTATGGCAATCATTATTCTTTGCGACCAGAAATACCTGTAATAGCGACGGATTGCGTGCTCATGCCATTGGATTCTACAGCAACGCTCTGTTTGCGCAAAAATGCGGCAATTGTTTCTCGCAGTGAAAGCAGGCGCAGCACAGGTTTTACGCGAGACGAATACAAACGCGTGGGTGCGTTACTGCACAATGGTTGGAATTGCACTCGTGGTGATTTAGAATTCAAATTGGATGATAAACTTTCAATGGGCAAGAGTATTATGGATCAACCTACATCGGCTCTCACTGTCGATGATTTACCTTCTCTTTTTGCAATGCTGCCCATCGAAATTCAAAGAGAACGCGCAGAATTAGCATTGGCTGAGTCTGAGCGCGAAGAGATTCGGCTTATCTCAGAACGGCAATTCAACAGACAATTTAAACGCAAGGCAACTCGTCCGCCTTTTCAATGCCCTCAGCGTTCCAAAAAGTTTCAAAGAGAAGATATGCAAAAACCGTATGCGCGAGTCGCTCAACTTTATACAATCAGCGGTCAACAAATTTTCAAAACATTCAAACGGCCACAACAACTACAGTTAAGCTGAGAGAGACGGTTCGATGAGACATTGATGATCGCCTGTCACGCGGGTCGCAGGTTTCACACGCCCAGTCTCAGGGTCGCGCTCAAAGCCATACAATGATCGGCCATCAGGTCCTCTCTCTAATCCGATGAGACGTACGTCGTGGTCAACTGGCAGACAGAACAAAAATGCAAAGCGGAATTGGACGCGAATCTGGCGGTAGATGATTTGCAGCTGCTTGAGGTCCAACGGCTTATCTGGAGAAAATTTGGTGTGCAGGTAGCGCTTTTCGCGTTCTTTGCTGCCCTTGATTTTCTTCTTGAGCTCATAATACCACGGCCCTGCAGGTCTCTCTGCTTGCAACTCAGGATGTTTGTGTTTGGCGCATTCGAGATATAGCGCAACAAATGCTTTGAAATTGGCTCGTTCGCCTCGAATCAACGGCCGTTGTAACACGAGTTTGGACAAATCGGTGTTGGGATTATTCAATAATTTGGCATCTTGAGGCTCGAAGCTGATTTCAAAAGGCGGAGTGAACTCGAATGGGCAAGGTGTACCCGCAGTCTTCTTCTCGCGAAATGTGTCGTAAAAGTGCTCAAGTGGAACACCGACAGGAGTGGCATTAGGAACAATGTCTGTGCCACCCAGATTCCAAAAGGCAAAAAATGACGCAAGATTGGGACACCCCCAATAGAGGGTAGGGAATACTTCGCAGCAGGAACGAATATCCCAAGCATAATCAACGCCCCACTTAGCACTTGATGATTTGGCAAACATAGTGCATTCTTGTTCCAGGATTTTACCGAATGTATCGATGTAAAAGCAAAGATACTCAACCATGTCCGTGTCTCTTGATTGTACGAATGCGCGAGCGCGGGGAGGGAGTAATTTTTGGAGGTAAAAGGGAATAGCGTGATCGCCTTCTCCGATTTTGTTTGCAAGAGCCAGGCCACGTTCGGGGAGAAGAATAGCGCCTTCTTTTTCATCAACGCGGTAAACACGAGGAACGTAACGCCCGTCGGGTAAAACATCGCTGCGAAATGCGCCGTCGATAATAATTTCCCAGTCTTTGAACGCAGTCCGATACGGCTCAAACGCATTTATGGCGTACAACATAGAGAGGGCGATCAATTGGTAGATAAGAGGCGCCATATCGCGAGTGTCGATGGTGCGATGGAAAAATTGCAACTTCTCATCCATCAATTTCATGCGGATATCCTTGTCTGTATCAGCCTTACGAAGCATCGATTCGAAGCCAAGTGATTCTCGTTCGTCAGCCAATAGAGGGAATCGTTGTCGAGGTGTTGTCGCACACTTGAGCGGCGAAGTCTCACTGCTTTTGTCGAATTGGATGAGCAAGCGGTGTTTTACACCTGTAATACCACTACTGGAGCGATTGACCGGCTCGGCAAGGATTGATTTTAAGAGCATGTCTGCGAGCCGGAAACTGCTGTGCGGGTTAGGAATACGCGCGTCCCAAAAAGGGTTATCAGACAGCAATTCTGCATTTGGGAAAATCACATTCCAGTTGTCGGGCGAGACGTTGAGACGTTTTGCCAGCTCTTGAAGTTTTGCATAACGATCTTTAGTCTCGCTTGTTGGCGCAAACATGCCATAGTCTGCTGGCCAAAAATAAACTTGGATCTGTGCCATGTCTTTTTCGCTAGGACAAAGACGCCCTAGACGCACGCTGCAAGCATCAACATATTGGTCTCCGGGAGAAAAATGGGCCTTCTTCCATTCAACTTTTGCAGTGCTGTTGTTTTTGGGGTCCAAGCGAAAAGTTTTCCATTCGTCGATGACAGTTTGCTGCACGTAAAAGCGAGCAAAATTCAATCGCTGTAGCTTGGCATCTTCGATAGGGGATTCGATGACATATTTTTGGTCGAGAATCTCAGTGCTGAATTTAACCATGCGGTCGTGGTCGGCCTGTGAAACTTCTGCAAGTGATTCGGCGCGGTTTATGAAAAGTTGTTTAAGCCCTTCCCGTCCCCAATTAGCTTCGCCAGGCGTGTCAATAATTAACAGAGAGGCCCAAGCTCGGATGTGGAACATAATATCCAAGATGCTGAGTGCGTGTGGTTCGTTCAGCACATGTTCGGTTTTTGCCCACTGTTTGGCTCGTTCCTTGATGTATCCAAAGCATACTTTATTAAAGTTTGCAGGTAATCCCATGATTTTCTGGGTTTTTTGTTTTTGTTCAGCGCGCCAATGAAAATATTTTTTGAAATTGAATTGGATTTAAATTGCCTAGATAATTCCAAATCTAAATTTTTGTTCTCTCACCAATCGACATCTGAGAAAAAACCGTGATGAAGTCTGCATTTTTTGTATTGCTGGTTTTAGCGCTGGGAACGAATGTTACTGCTAAATCAGACGTGAAACCGACGCATTTGAAAGTTCCGGACAAAAACGGCCATCTTACGTGGAAATGCTCGTCACCAGCCAACGATCTGAAGGCTGAAGTTACATCATCTACACTCAGCGATGTGCTCGATTTCGGCATTGTTGTGACCACTCACACCGACGATCCAAACATCGTCTTTTCTGAGGCCCATCTGTCAGTTTGGAATACCTTGGGACACCGCGATGGGTCTCCGTCGTTCAAAAAGAGCTTCACCATGAATGAACCGCCACTTTGCACAAAACACACCTGTGCTGTTTTGCTTCCTGGCGTCCACATCGCTGCCCCTTCGACTGCTCCCTCCAGGGTAGGGTATGGCCTGGCTTTGTACTACATCAATGGTACTCAGGAGGCTACGATCAAAGCCCACTGCAACTAAAACCAAAAGCCATTTGATTTTTAGGGCTAGTGTGTATTTCCATTTGGATTTAATTTGCAAATGAAATTCAAATTTTTTTCACAATCCGAAACTGTCTAATGTTTTCGCGGGTGGATTCGACTAATTCGCTTAATGTGAAACACACAATTGTTTGTGGGCTAGCGGACGAGACTCCCGGTTGTTTTTTCACATTCATTATTTGGATTGATAATCCTGTGCATAATGAAGACAATCTTAAATGTGAAGTTATTCCCGTGTTAAACTCTGGGAGCGTGTGTGGACATGCATGGTGGAATTTTCGTTGGGAGTCATTGGGAAGCCGTTTAGAAACGATTCCTCAAGTCATGCATTACTATTGGGGCAACGGGGTGACTCGCGAAATTAAATCGATTACAATTGTGGTAAGACTATCTGGTGTGATAGTCTATCGCCATGATGCGAACGATTTATTGAAACATCGAGATATATTCAAGATCAGGGTGCTGGAACAAACAAACAAAGCATTGGATTTCTTCTCAAACGACGTGGTACGATCAATTACAGATTTCGTGATTTAAGGCCAATTCGCATCAAATGCGGCTGGATTGGTTTGGCGGAGAGAAGCGAGCGTGATGTGAAGATATTTATTGTTCAGACAAGCTCGTTTCATCCAGTTCCACGACACTTGCACCTGAGTCAAGGAGGGATACATCGCGCATAGATTGAAGAATTGATGATGGAATGAAATGTAATCCGGAAAAACATTGAATTGTTTGGCAAGAACCGTTTTTTGAGATGCCAATTCGCCACCAAGTGCCTTGAGCTCTGCTTCGATAAGTTTGCAGATCGCGTGTCGAACCAGCATATTTTTCAGCGCGCGATGTTTGTCGAGATGTTCATGAATTTCTTTAAAAGTAGCGACTCGTTCTGCTGTAGTTAAGCTATCGGCTCGCGAACATATAGCAACCAATTGTGTGACGCGGAGAGGAAGAACGCACATAGATTTGTTTGGAGAAAGAACGAACTCGTGCACTTCCTTGGCCTTGTCAGTCGCCAGTTTTTTTTTCTTGCTGCTTTTTGAGTCACCATTAACAATTGAGCGAACAGCAACACTATTGAGCATATTGGCCTCTGGAAGTAAGTCGAACTGACTCCCAGTGGCGTCGACTTTCATTGGTATTGGAGTAGACCCAGGATTTGAACCAGAAAAAAACCCACTGGGCGGAAGTGGTAGTGATGGCTGTTGAACAATTTCCTTGTTTTGCGCTTTGCGCAGTCGATCGGCGAAGGTGATTTGAGGAGCAATTGGTTGAGGTCGCTCAACAGGTCCCAGTGGTTTGCCAAAGAATGTATTTGGAGTCTGTTCCATGATATTTTTATTGATTTTGTCAAACCAAGCGGGTATGTTTGCCGAATTCGGAATAGGAACCAATAGCGGTACGCCTTCATCATCGCCGTTGTCGTCAATTTTGGCTCGTTTTGCTGACCTTTCTTTCAGTGGATTCGAACTGGATGATTGTATAAATTCGGCATGAAGGCGGTTGAGCTCTGAGTGGGAGTCGATTATCATTTTCTCAATCTCGGCGTCGCTTTTTATCATGTGCGGGTATCGCAGTTTTAATGCTGAGACTTCCGGAATGCTTTTTCCACCACACTCGCAGTGATACTTGTGCATGTATCTCCAAATTTGAGGCGGTACGCCATCAGGAGTTTTGTCCTTGTGTTCCAAATAACACTGAAAACTGCTGTTTTTTACGTGCGATATCATGACCACATTGTTTCCTTTGGCTTTGCTCTTCTTTTCTTTGAGCTCGGTTGAAGTCGTTTCTTGAATAACAAGTTTGCGCTTAGTGTGACGCCTTGGCGGAAGGTAATCCAAAGTTGGCTCAAATGTTTGAACAACGCGAACGTACGTATCAATTACGCACGATTCATCTTTGCAATTGTCGCAAGTGAGTTTGCCGTTGTTGGAAACGTCGAGCGTGCGGACTTTTTCAAAGATGCAGTAGGGATGAACAAATGACTTGCAATTTGTTGGTTGGGTGCGTTCGTTGATTGAAAAAGCACTGGCACATGACATACATCGGTCATTATCAGAGACATAAAGCGCTTCTTTGGGCAACACAACTTCAGGGTGAGCAGAGTGATAAGCAACCGCATCTGTCAAAGCCGATGTAAGATTGGCCCAAGTTTCGTCGACAAATGTCCGATTAGCTTCTTCTTGACTGGGCGCAGCAGAGCCGTGCTTAATTGCGCGAAGGAGAATCAAGCCTTGCTTGTCAATAAAATAGCGAGCAAGTGCGTGGATACGAGGTGGAATAACAACAGGATTAGATGTCTTGATATCCATTGGAATGTTCATTTATTTCAAACGAGACTCAGGTGTGCGTAAATGGTGGTTAAAAATTTAGGCTTAAATTGGTTTGGATTTAAAAAACTCGAAATTATTCAATTGGATTTAATAAACTCTATTAAATCCAAACCAATTTCCCCCTTTATTTGAACTCTCAATTCAATTTATTGCAAAAGCACATTTCGCTTAACTCGCTTGCTATGTCTGCTTCAAAGAAGAGCGACTCCAAAGTCAAACTCGAATCCAAGGAGAAAAAGGACAAGGACGGAGATGTCGTGATTGATTTCACCCCTGAGGCTATTAAGGTAGAAGCGGACGCCAAAGCATCTAAGGATGCTAAAGATGGCAAAGGTGAATCCTTGAGCCTCGACGACGACGCGGATTTGACAGCAGAAATAGAGCTTGTTTGCAATGTAACAATTGTGTGTGTGTGTGTGTGTGTGTGTGTGTGTGTGTGTGTGTGTGTGTTTACATGTTGTGTTAATAAAAGGACAAAAGGCATGTTTCCTGCCCCAAAGCATATGCTATGATGCTCGGCCTTGTCGCAACTGCCTTCGAACTTGGTATTTCCCGTCGTTATATGCATTTGTGTGGTCATTGGTTTATCATGTAGATGCTTCTTGCACCCAAGTCGATGTGCCAAAAGCAAATTCGGTCACAATGCAAGACATCGTTGATTATTTGAAACTTCGCAAAGGCAAAGAGAGCGAGGTGAAGATGGAACGACCCATGAAGTCAAAAGAGATGAAGGACTGCACTAACGCGATCGACGCCGAATTCATCAACAGATTCAAGGAACCACATATGCGCAAACGACTTTACGACATGGTTGAGGTAAAGTGTGTGTGTATGTGTGTGTGTGTGTGTGTGTGTGTGTGTGTGTGTGTGTGTGTGTGTGATCCTTTTCTTTCTTCAGGCCACAAATTGGCTTCAGCTCCTCGGTTTGTTCGATTTGTCGTGCGCGATGACGGCTTCGTTCATGAAAGGCGTGCCATTGGAGAAGATTGGCGAAAAATTGCGTGAAGGTCTTCCGCCAAAAGAAGTAAAGCACGGAGCGGCTGTTGAAGCAAAGCATGGCGATAAAAAAGAAGACGTCAAGGATGACTCAAAAATGAAATTGGTGGCTGGTTCTGGTTCTGGTTCTGGCTCTGGCTCTGCTTCTGGTGGCGCTGCAGTCGAAAAAAAGGAGCTCAAAGCTGCGCCTAAAGTTGGACAAAAGCGTGGTGCCAAGTAAAACACACACACACACACACACACACACACACACACACACACACACTTATTTTGATTATTTACAGAGGCACAATTGAAAAGGATGATGGCGGAGAAATGGTCATTTCTGAGGGCGATGACGAAGATGAGAAGTCTACAACCAAGAGTGATAAACCCGCCAAGGAGCGCGTGATGGTGAAAGGCAAGCGCAAAGCTGCTACAACTAAAGCTTGATTTTCTTTTCTTTCTCTCTCTTTTTCCCTTTTTGTTTTGTTTAATGTGCAACGAGTAGTGTGAAAAGAATGGTGTATGATAAAATATTTTGCTTATCAAAATCTGTCATTCCTTTTGTAAGTTTTTCACACGAAATTGCGAATGGCGAGAACGCGATCAGCAAGAGCACGAATGTGAGGCTGTGCTGTGGGGAGTAGTTTCTCCAAATCTCGAAAACATTGTTGGAACTGGATAACGTTGTCAGGGCTTAGACGCGAAAGGTCCATTGGTTTTTTGTCAGGGCACACACAGTCAATTGCCAACATCCCCGCGTTGTCTTTAATAGTTGTGTCGACTTTAAGTTCGAGGAGAGCGTTGATTGAAGATCTATTAAACCCACCAATTGCATAATGGAGAGGTGTCTTTCCGGTGAAACCGCGGGCATTGAAATCCACTTTCGAACCTTCAAGCTTGGAAAGCCATCGTAATATGTCGCCGCCGCCGTACCGCGCAACAACGTGGAGTGGGTCCCAACCAGTGGTAATTACATGCGGTTGAACCATTTTGCTTTCAAACATACCCTTGACCATAGGCCAATTTTGTTTTTGACAGTAGTCGAGCAGCATGGCGAATTCATCATCATATCCCTTCATATCCATTTCAATAATTTTGGCGCGATCTGCTGGGCGTAATGGTGTTGAATTCGAATCAAGGTAATTCACAATTTGAACTTTTCTTTCTGCTTCAGCTTCAGCTTCTTTGTCTTGGTCAGTTTTGAATAATTCAGCAATCCCTCCAACGTAAATAAACGGTAGTTTGTTCGAGGCGCACCACTCGGCCATAACTTCAACTTCTTTTGGAACAATGATGTTTACTCCATCAGGAAGAGGGACACCGTTGACTGTGCGTTTGGCAGACATGAGAGAAATTTGGTTGACAAGTTTTTTAAATCCAAACGAATTTCAAATTTTTCCCCCGCTGCCTTAATTCCAAACTCAATTTGTGGCAATGAGTTCGTCTGCTTTATCCAAATATCCTAAGCGTACTGTAACTGAAGTCGAAATTAAGCTTTACGAAACTACTCCTAAATGCGTGGGTATCAATGGTTATCCGCTATTCACGCTGGAACATTGGATTACCATTTGCAGTTTGTTAAATCGTCCATTTCGATTTGGTTATTGCCTTGCTGGAGCGTGGTGCGGCCCAGTGACCAGCCGAGGAAGGCCTGTTTACCCTGGTACAATGACAATGATGATTACACCTTGGCTGTTTGCTATTTTTGACACCGACATGACGCACGGCGAGAGTTTAACTCGATTCAGGGAAGACAAACGGAATTTTGTGAATGCGCTGCCGCCTTCCATTGAACAACTTCTTGAGCCAGACGAAGATACAACTGAAGATTTGCTTGAGCAAAGAGTGGATGCTATGCGCGCGGAATATAATCTTGGTGGTTATGAAATGGATACAAAAGAAGACAGCTTAACCCATTTGATGCCGGAACCGCGGTTTCAACCAACGATTGCTCGCAAAACTTATTATAAACATCGCTGCCGAAACAATTCTTGCATTTCACCTACATGCACCATCGAAGTGTTTTTAAATCCTAATTTCAAACCCATGAAGATCACTCGCGATCAAATTATAACTTTCAACAAATGGGTTTCCGCGATTGGCGGACAGAAAGGCAAGGGACCTGACGAACTGATATTTCCTGAATCGACTTACAGACATTTGCTTGAACAATTCAAAACGATGCTTCCTCAAGCAATGGATCCGAACACTCCAGAACAAGCAAATGATCACAGCGAATGCACCAAATTTTCTTGGATGGGGCCTAGACAGTATGGTCCGTGTATCCAATTGCCTCCAGGAGATAAAACGGCCAAGTGGTATGATGTCATATGGCTTATGAAAGGTATTGAGCGCGAACTCCCCTGCCGTTTGGATTACGAAGCGCCATATCAATTACAACGAAAATCGAAGTGCAGTTGCCGTATTAATGCTATGGATATCAAAGGATTGGATAAAGTCAAATTGCTTCGTGCTCTCTGGGGAAATTCCAAGCCGGATCCTCTTTTCTCTGTAAGCGAATCTTATTTCGAACTCGACAAATTCGATGAAAAGAGGGCAAACGATGTAATCGACGAAGGAATGATTAACTATTTTTGCGGAAAACCAATCAGTGTGGACTTGTCAAAATCAATTCTACGAAAAGATCCATCAAAAG
>Ga0302309_10003978_pt1 | contig 11124 bp, 6 predicted proteins | sample III_Palsa_N1_1_FD_200453 | JGI IMG/M metagenome (GOLD analysis project Ga0302309, IMG submission 200453) | Peat permafrost microbial communities from Stordalen Mire near Abisko, Sweden - III_Palsa_N1_1 | ecosystem: Environmental > Terrestrial > Soil > Palsa > Peat permafrost | place: Sweden... | reverse complement strand
GCATGCTCATCGCCCGTCCAAACGCTGGGATTCTCTACGCAACGCTGGCAAAGGGACCGGTCCTTGACTACGAAGATCAGCTCATTTCGACGCGCCACTTTATGCGTGAGTTGAATAGGCTTGGCATCACGAGCGTCATCGATGCCGGCGGCGGATTCCAAAACTATCCGGACGACTACAAGGTAATCGAGGAGCTTCACAAGCGCGGTCAGATGACGCTGCGGGTCGCCTACAATTTATTTACCCAAAGACCTCAACACGAACTTGAGGACTTCCAGAAGTGGACCTCGACCGCTTCTCTCTATCAAGGCGACCATACCCTTCGACTCAACGGTGCTGGCGAAATGCTGGTCTTCTCTGCCGCCGATTTCGAGGATTTTCTCGAACCCAGACCAGACTTGGACCTTACCCTCGAGACACAACTCGAACAGGTTGTTAGGCTTCTTGCCGAAAAGCGTTGGCCCTTCCGTCTTCACGCCACCTATAACGAATCGATCGATCGCTTTCTTAACGTCTTTGAACGGGTCAATCGCGACATCCCGTTCAACGGTCTTCATTGGTTCTTCGACCACGCTGAAACGATCACCGATAAGAACATCGAACGAACAGTAGCCCTTGGCGGCGGTCTCGCGGTCCAACACCGCATGGCTTTCCAGGGGGAATACTTTGTAAACCGCTACGGCAAAGCAGCAGCAGAACGTACACCACCCATCCGGCGCATGTTAGAGCTTGGAGCTACTGTTGGTGCCGGAACCGATGCCACTCGTGTTGCCAGCTTCAACCCATACGTCTCCCTCTACTGGTTAGTGTCGGGAAAAACAGTTGGTGGACTACAACTCTACGGCGAAGGCAACCGGCTTTCCCGCATGGAAGCTCTTCGACTCTACACAAAGGGGAGCAGTTGGTTCTCCGCCGAAGAAGACGTAAAAGGATCACTGGCACCGGGGCAGTTGGCCGATTTCGCAGTGCTCTCCGCCGACTTCTTCACCATTCCCGAAGAGGAGATTCGAGCTCTGGAGTCTATTCTCACCGTGGTCGGCGGAGAAGTCGTATATGCTTCGCAAGGCTTCAGCGATATGGCTCCTCCTGCTCTTCCACCGGCATTAGATTGGGCTCCGACCGCACACTACGGTGGCTACTTCAAGCCACAACCGTTAGCGGCACAGCGGAATCACCTTAGCTGCTCCACACACGCGCATTCGTCTACCTCATCATCGAGCGGCCGACTGGGAGAATCTCTCTGGGGCCTGGGCTGCGACTGCTTCGCCTTCTGAAAGAGATACTCGCTGAATGGCCAGACAGGAGCAACCAATGAAGGTTCTGCTAATTTCGTTCGCTGTGGGATTATTCGTTGGAGCGCTCTATGGAGTGATCCGCGTCAAAAGTCCTGCGCCGCCTATCGTTGCACTTCTGGGGCTATTAGGAATGGTCATCGGAGAACAGCTCGGAGGATGGATTCTTACGAAACGAGTAGGCATCGCCCACACCGCCTCGGTTTGCCTCGTGGCAAAACACTGGGATCAGCGATCTGATGCAGCGCCTGTAGAATCAATCCATCAACCCAAAGAATGAAGGAACGAAAACTGCGATGGAGCAAAGTCGCAATGGCAGACTGAATAACTCGCGATCAGGAAAGACCCATGAAGCTTTATCCATTGACCTTCGCTCTGATCAGCGCGCTCACACAATTCGGAGCGGCGACGGCACAGGCGCCACCAACTTCTGCAGAGAGTGTCGCACCCCGGCCGCAGATCAATATCCTGCGCTACCAAGAAGATTGGAGTGCTTTGCGCGACCCTCGGTTGCGCACCGATTCTCTTGACCCGATTAAGTACATCCCATTCCATTCTGGCTATGCCTCCATCGGAGGCGAGTTTCGCGGCGTCTATGAACGAATTCAGAACAACAACTGGAGCTCTACCCCATACGCCACAAACTACTTCGGCCTTGAGCGCTACCAGGTCCACGCAGACATTCACCTGAATACGCACCTCCGTTTTTTCCTTCAACTGGAAAGCGGTCAGGAACAAGGAGAACTCGGTGGACCGCGGCCGATCGATAAGAAGGATTTAGACTTCCTCAATGCTTTTGTAGATGTATACCTTGGATCGAAGCCTCGGCAGACGACCTTGCGCGTCGGAAGACAGGAGCTCAACTTTGGCTCCGGTCGTCTCGTCGCGGTTCGCGAAGGCCCCAATGTACGTCAAGGGTTTTACGGCATACGAGTAGACCAGCGTATCGGTCAATGGACACTGAACGCCCTGGCTGTACGCCCCGCCGCAGATGAGCCTGGTTTCTTCGACAACGTTCCTCTTCATACCACCAGCTTCTGTGGCCTGTTCGCAGAACAGCTCACAAGTGGAAAATCTCCCCATGCGCTGGACCTCTATTACTTCGGCCTCGCGCGAAAGAATGCGACGTTCAATCAGGGGACAGCAAAGGAGCAGCGAGAGACTATTGGCAGCAGGATCGCATCAACTGCCCCGCGACCGGACGATCCACGTGCGTTGATCCCTCACTACGACCTCGAAGCGATCTACCAATTTGGCGCCTTCGGCCAGGGATCAATTCGTGCCTGGAGTCTATCGACCGAAGCTGGCTATCAACTGCCTCATGTGGTCGGGAAGCCGCGAATCGGCTTTCGTGCCGATGTCTCAAGCGGCGACAAAGATCCGAAGAGCTCTGACCTGCAGACGTTCAATCCCCTCTTCCCAATCGGCAACTACTTCGGTGTCCTTGCAGATACTGGACCTGGCCCCGTTAACTTTAGAGATCTTCACCCCGAGGTCAAAACATCGCTCCCTCATGGAATTAGCGTGGGTGTGGATTGGGTCATTTGGTGGAGACAAAGCCTGCAGGATGGGGTCTACAGTGTTCCCGGTAATCTCTTGGTACCGGCCGGTCAAAGCAATTCGCGCTTTGTCGGAAACCGGCCCGGTATCGAGGCTCGTTGGCAGCGAGACAGTCACTTCTACGTTCAGGCAGATTATGGAGTGTTCTACGCAGGTGCATTCTTGCGCGAGAGCGGTCGATCTCACAACCTCAATTACACATCATTTTGGACGGGCTACAAGTTTTAGTGACTCAGTGGACACACCGCCGTCATATAGCTGGAGTTACGGAAAGATGCCACTGCCATAATCAAAGCGACCGGCCGTCAAATATCGTCGCGAGCTTCATGGCTCTGTTGCTCTCCTCTCAGCCACAATACCCGGATCGAAATGAGAACTGTCGGCTCCCTCAAAACGCCTAGGAAATCCCTCAACTATCAGGGAAAGCGATTAATCACCGTCTCATAAGCGAAGCATACGGCGGCACGTCCAAAACATTTGTCGTATGACACCGCTGTCAGAGTACGCAAGATGCGCGGGAACGGAAATCTTGACCAGTGTTCCACCAGCGGGCGGAATCTGGCATGAGAAAGTCCCTCCAATCCGCGTCGCCCTTTCCTTCATCCCCACCAGTCCCCAGTGGCCTTCCCTTTGATAGGCTTTGAGGACATCCTCCGGTATACCCCGACCGTCGTCCAGGCACGAAACGCACAATGCAAGCTGGTTATAAGTGACGGTCACAGTAATACTGGATGCCTGCGCGTGCTGGAAGGCGTTACTAATTGCTTCACGTCCAATACAAAAGACTTCTTCCAAAACGCCCGCATCAACCTGGGAGTTCAATCCTTCCGTTAGGACAGCAAATTTGATTCTGTAGTGATCCACGAAGTGAGTACCAACTGCTTCAAGAGCCTGGACCAACGTCAGGCCATTCAGGCTATTTGACCGCAAACTTCTAACCCGATCCCTCCCCTCCAGTAGCACACCGTCTGCAGTCGTAAGAGCCTGTTCTAATTTAATGCGCGCCTTTGTCCCTTCAGGAATTTCCTGCGACGCAACATGGAAGCGAAGCATCAGTCCCTGGACGCCCTGCAGGAGTGTATCGTGCAGGTCACGTGCAATTCTCACTCGCTCATCAGCGCGCTCTTCGGCCCGGATGCGAACCCTTTCCGATATGCGATGAATTCGCGCTATCAGGACGAGCCAGATTGCAGCAATGATGGTTGCGGCTGCCAAAATGAGGAACCACAAGGCCTGATAGAAGTGAGGAAGTACAGTGAACTGCTGGGTTGAGGACTCGCTCCATCCACCCTCGCCGTTCGAAGCAAGTACATGAAATCTATATTTGCCTGGACGGAGCCTGGTATATACAGCCTCAGTTCTAGCTCCAACATCCTGCCAGCTATCGTCACTCCCATCGAGCTTGTAGCGGTAGATAACACGCTCAGGTGCGGTCAAATTTATGCCGGAATACCTAATCACAAGCGTGTTTGTCCCTGCCGCGATTCGACGGTAGTCGGAAAGTATGCCGCCATCTGCACTAACCGACAAGATCGTCAACAGCGGGGGGACGGGGTTTCTGGGAAATCTTTTTGGATCCACATAAATGGCCTTACTCGAATTCGTGAACCAGATCGTACCGCTGGCCCCAGCCACGGCCGACGGCATGGCATACGTAAGCGGAGCTGGACCAACCACGCTGCCTTCTGTAATAACCTCCGCGTTCATCCTGTAGTTCCGCTCGGCTAGGGCTTTCGTAATTTCCGCTTTGGGAACCATAACAATTCCATAGGAGCCATTCAGCCACAGGTCGCCATCCGCAGATTCAACTAGGCCAGATATTCCACGAACGCGATTTGTATCTCGAAAGGGGAGATAGATAAAACCTCCTCCTCGGAACAACGCAATTCCATTCATGCCTCCAGCTAAAAATCCGTACGAGGTCTCAGCAAAAACCGTAACGTCTCCCAGTCCTGCGCTTTGCATGGTATGCCCCGCACCGCCTTCAAGCATCCCGATCGTGCCATTCGCGAAGCCGGCCCACACTTTGCCCTGCCGATCATAGAAAATAACAAATTCAGTTCCACTCGGGAATCCCGGAGTGACGACGTGGGACCAACTACCGTTCGCCCATTTCCAAAGGCCACCTGCATTTCGGAATGGCACGAAAAGCGATCCGTCATTCGCCCTGATTACCTGCTTCGCGGATGCTGGCGGCAAGCCTTCAGGAATCTGGATATATTGCGTTCCTTTGCCGTCGAACCTGCCAATGCCAACATCATCCGTGAACCAGATTGTGTTTTCTTTATCGCAATAGAGAGACGAGATCTGTTTATTATTTTTAATCCGTACAAGTGGCTGGCCATTATGCATGGACACTAGTGCATCTTCTGACGCACCTACCCAAACATCTCCATTGTTGCAACTGGTCACGACCACACGGCTATCTGAAACGGGAACTCCTATGGCAGAAATAAGCTTTGGCTGCTTGAATCTTTCCAGCCCGCGCATCGTCCCCACCCATATGTCCCCAGACGCATCCTCGGTCAGTCTTGTAGTGTTGTCGGAACTTAAACCGTCGGCACGCCCGAACCGGTCAATCGCAGCAGGAGCATTCGGGTCACCTCCGCTTGGATTGATTCTCCACACGCCGTCCTGTGCGGCGACCCACAACATCCCATCCCGATCAGCCAGCAGATCATCAGGCTGCAGGCTAACTTGGAAAGGACGCGAAAATGGGTGCCCTTCAACATCGAGTCGTTTAACAAATCCTTGCGAAGAATTTTCGTACCCTCCAACCATCCACAGACTCCCGTCGGGAGATTCTGCAAACTGGACGACCTGCCCGCCTTGCTCCTTCGTTCGTTCGAGCGACTGCTGACCACGCGGTCGACGATATATCCATTTATTTGTTCCAACCCATTGCGTGCCTGCTTTGTCGAAAAACATCTTGTAGACCCGCTCCGAACCGAAGGAAGGATTTAATTCATCCACCCATCGGCCTCCGCGTAAGCTGAAGAGATGTTCCTGAGCGATCGCCCATACTGTTCCATCCGGGCCTTCAGCTAATTGCGAAACAGTACCTGAAGGAAGACCCTCTTTGGATCCGTAAATCGTTACGTGGCCGTTCTTGATCGCTGCTAGTCCCGTGGGCCTAAATCCAACCCAAACGGTCCCATCGTGGCTAACATACAGCGCTGTCACAGAAATCCGGGGCAATGGTGGCTCCCCTGCCGGTGGTTGAAAAAGGGAGAATTTATTACCGTCAAACCGAAACAGACCGCCACCGCCACCAATCCACAGAACCCCATCCGGGGTTTGACCGAGGCCGGCGATTTCAGAAGGTGCTTCCTCGCGAGCCGTCCAGGACGTATGATTCAGTTGAATGAGCTTTAGCGGATCCTGTGCGTTAGCGTGACACACAGGCTGAAAGAGTAAGACGAAGCTAAGCATTCCTTTCAATGAGAGTATCCAGAAGGAATTTGGAGAGAGACGGGAACTTTCCATGATTGCGTCCATCCTCGATTCACAGTTCTGCTGTACGGTTCCGCCCGATTGCATCTAATTCTCTCTAGCTACTGCTACTCTATCCAGCTGAAACGAGAGCGCATCACCCAAAAGGGTGGCTTTGGCTAAGCCCGGACGAGTCTTCGCAGTTTGCGAAGACTCTAACAGCCACCAACCTCATGCGGCCTTTATTTCGGTAGGTCTTGACCTGCTTTCCCAACCAATCCCAACGGCTAACTCTCTCACAGGCTCGCGTGGATGGAACCATAATGGCAAGTTTCGGTTCCTCCGCGCGGACCACTGCTATTTTCGAAATGTGCTCCGATGTGCCTTGCTCGCGCGCATGCCCTGAAGGCCCCAACGTCCCATCAAACCACCTGGACGTTGCCAGATCTATACCTCGCCCATTGTCGCAACAACAAAGGCAAAAGCAGGAATGATCATTACTGATGGTAACGAATATCGCTGACGCATCGAAGTGTTCAAACGCATTTGATAGAGCAAACGGGAAGACGACGGCTCTGGCGTGTAAGGAAGCGGGGATTGTGGAGCAGACGTACTTCCGTTGGCGCAAGGAGTACGGCGGTTTGCAGGTGGACCAGGCGAAGCGGCTGAAGGAGTTGGAGCAGGAGAACTACAAGCTGAAGCGCCTGGTGCGAACCTGAACCTGGACAACCTTGTGTTGAAGGGCGCAGCTCCAGAAAGACTTGCCACTTCAGTTTGGCTTCGGTCTGGGCGCAAGAGGAAAGATATACGAGGTAGCTTCTCCCGACCATTCTTAGTCGAGAGAACTGGGTGCCCCCGTCGCCTATCGAGCGGATTATGCGTTGGTCGCGAGGTTTCGCAGCAGCGAAACAGGCAACTGGATCTTCCTAATTGGCGGCATCGGAGCTAATGGTACAGAGGCGCCATCGCAATTCGTTTCAACGCCTCAATACTGGGATACGGTATATCGATCGCACGAAGGTGGAGTAGGTAAAAATATAGAGATTCTTTTGAAGCTGAATGTAGTCGATGGCAAAAGTGGTTCCCCGTCTGTAGAAGAGATTAAGGTCTGGTAAGTCTTATCAGACACCCTGCCGTACGATCACGCCACATCCTCGGGCATGCGAAGCTCTGCAATTTTTGAGTGCTCGATCTTAGTCGCTGTCTGCATCTCCGCGAGGAACAGCGTGAACTTCTGCAGCAGTTTTCCGAGATTGTCTAACGCACAATGCTGCACGAGCTAAACCGATAGCAACTTACTCACCGCAGCGTCTTCGTTCTCAAAAAGAGGAGACTCCACATCACGTTGAAAGTTGCTGAGTCCGACGCCAACTAATCGGAAGAGTTGTTGAGGTCCAAGCTCGACTCGTTCTCGGAGGGCCAGCGCAACTGTAGTCAGTTCATCGCACGATGATGGCGGTACAGAAGGAGTGACGCTTCGTGTAAGCGAATTGAATTCCTTCGTTTTGAGCTTGAGTACAACTGTCTTCGCTCCGCGAGCGTTCTCTCGGGAAGCCTGCCATACCTTTTCTGCAAGCCGCCGAATCTGCTGCTCGGTCTCCGCGAGAGGGATATCGGCTTGAAAGGTATCTTCAGCAGAGATGGATTTACTCATTCGATTCGCAATAACAGGGTTGTGGTCGATGCCGCGGGCGAGTTCGTAAAGACGAATGCCATAGCTACTAAAATGACCTTCCAGATCGGACAATTCCAGTCGGCCTAGATCACCAACTGTAATAATCCCGACTGCTTTCATACGGCTCTCAGTGACCTTACCGACACCTGGAACGCGTCCCACCGGCAGAGGAAGAAGAAAGTCCTGTACTTCGTGGGGTTGAATGACGAAGATGCCATCCGGCTTGCGCCAATCGGATGCAATCTTGGCAAGGAACTTGTTTGGAGCAACACCTGCTGAGGCCGTCAGATTCAGTTCCTCGCGGATTTGCTGACGAATAGCCTTCGCGACACGAGTCGCCGTGGGCAGGCCAGTCTTGTTCTCGGTGACATCCAGATAAGCTTCATCGAGCGACAACGGTTCAATGAGATCCGTATGTCGCTGGAATATCTCTCGTGCCCCTCGGGAGGCTTCTTTGTAGCGCACGAAGTCAGGTGGAACGAAGATGGCCTCTGGACATAACCGCTCGGCAGTGATCGCCGGCATCGCCGAACGCACACCGAACTTCCTCGCTTCATAGGAGGCCGCGCAGACGACAGACCGGTTGCCCTTCCAAGCGACCACGACAGGCTTACCGCGCAGATTCGGATCGTCACGCTGCTCTACGGACGCATAGAACGCATCCATGTCGATATGAACGATCTTTCGAGATGTCGCTCGCTCGTCCATGATTTCTGTACGGAGATATCGCGTTGAATATTCGCCTATTCTTCGCCTATTATAGAGACCATGTTGATTGCTGGGCAATCAAATTTCGAGGCTCCAAGCGGAATATTTTCCGAGATGCGATGGTCTCCTTGTCTTCAGCACGCGGCGCAAGCGACACCCACATGACGACCTGACCAGCAGGAATATTATTCACCGTAAAGGGATCGCTCAATCACGCCACAATTATCCATACCCGGTCTGCCTCCACGAAGACAGACCGGGTCGGCTGGAAGGCCTCGCTCATGAAGATTGCGGGGTAAGTGCCAACGATCAGCTTGCTTGACGCCCTCACATCTGGAGTCACTTGTACATCGTGTCCGCCCGAAATCTCGGGCCCACAAATTCGACTTTAGCGTCCGCCCTTATCGTGGGTTGATCGCCACTCCTACTGGCGCCGTCACACCCGTAGCTGCAAACCCACTTACGCTTGAAATTGCTGTACCACTGGGCGAAAACTCGCTCAGGCTGTTGTTGCCAGAGTTCGCCAGCCAGATATTTCCGAAGGCGTCGAAGGCTATCGAAGTTGGACTCGCCAGACCTCCGCCGACAAACGGCGATCCGGAACCTGCGCCACCCGCAGTAGTCACCTCAGCCAGGGAATTATTGGCATTTGCAACCCAGGCATTACCGCTACCGTCGATGGCAATCGCCGTCGGTAGAGTCACCCCTCCTACCGCGAAGCCTCCAGTGCCAGAGATAGCGACTCCACTGTGCGCAATCTCGGAAACCGAGTTGTTGCCATTCGCAACCCATACATTTCCGCCGGCATCAATTGCCACTGCCGTCGGAGCCGCAATTCCAGCACCGCTATAGGTCACTGAGAGGGTCAGGTCCGTTGCTGTAGTGAAGGTACTCGAGAACGGTGGCGCCGACGAGGCCAGGTTTAGGATGCTGTTGGCGTTCGCCACCGGATACTGACCCCGGGCGATATTGATGGTTGCGCTGAGTACATCAGTCGGCGCCGTGCCGCCCGCTGGCGTGGTGTCGGTGAAGAGCATGGTGCATGCGGGTCCCGTGCCGGTCGAGTTGATGCATGCCGCAATGGAGTTGGCCAGCGCGTTGATCTCCGCGGCTGGGACAGTTGCGTTTGCGGGAGCTGCCGGTCCGGGAGCGACGCCGGCCCCGATATTGACCAGGGTATTGACGTCTGCAAAAGCCTGCGCCAAGGCTGTTTGATTCGTGGCGGGAGCTCCGATATTCACCCCGTTCATAAACTGTGCCAGCGCATAGACCGAACCGATGGTCGTGACCTCGTTCATCTGGATGAACGTCGAGCTGCTGAGGTTGTCGCACAGGCCGAGGCCGGCCATCTCCATAGAAGCAGGATTGTTACCACCGAAGCCAGGATTACCGCCCGAGGCCACGATATAGACCTGCGAACCGGGGGTGCAGGTATAAAGCCCGGTGATGTGAAAGTCGCCGCCTGTGCCGGTGAGAACGCCACCACCGGAGATCAGTCCCGTAGCGCCTGTTCCATATCCCGTCGTGCCCGCTTGATAGATCTGAACCAGTGCGCCAGCGATAGGCTGCTGTCCACCGAAGACTGAGCCGTGTACACCGGCCATTGCGATCGGGGCAGGAGTGGAGACGGACTGCAAGCCGGAGCAACCAGTCAGGAGAAGCGCTGTAGCGGAGAGAGCGAGAGCGGAGAATCGCATGGGAACTCGTTTCGAGGTAGTGAAGCGGGAACGGGGAAAGGTTGCGGGGCAAGGAATCATCGCTGCTGGAATCAAGCTCATGGCTTCGCTCCTGTTGTGGCGTTCGTCGTGGTCGTTGCCAGGGGTGTTGCGACTGGAGCCGCAGCACCGAAGACGTGCGTCACGCTGTTGCTGCCCTTGTTAGTCACCCACACGCCGCCCGTCGAGTCGATTGCGATCGCGCTTGGAGTGCTCAGCGACGGAGAAGCATCGCCCGTAGTAGCAGCGCTGACCGCTGTACCTGCGCTGTTGAAGGTACTGATCGAGCTATTGCCCGCGTTCGCTACCCAGATGTAGCCGTTGCCGTCGACCGCTACGCTTACCGGTGTACTGAGTCCTCCGCCCGTAAACATGCTGGACGAAACGCCCGCTTTGGTTACGAAGTCCAGCGTATTGTTCGCCGAAGTGACAGACCAGACATTACCGGAGGAGTCGAAGGCAACGCCACCAAGTGAGGAGGCTGAACCCGACATACCTACGGCACCAGTTACCGAAGAGCCAGTTTCAGTCAGCTTCGTCACCGTGCCATTGGCATTGACCGACCAGATAAAATCTCCAACGGCGATGCCGCTTTCTGAGCCCATAACCCCGCCATCGGTCGTTACCGTCACAGAGCGTACTCCTCCGGTGCCGAACGCCACGGTGAAGGTATGCACTCCCCCATCAGCCGAGGTAAAGGTATAGCCCGGCGGGGCGAAAACTGCTGAGGCATCGTTGCTCG
>Ga0302309_10003975_pt1 | contig 11129 bp, 13 predicted proteins | sample III_Palsa_N1_1_FD_200453 | JGI IMG/M metagenome (GOLD analysis project Ga0302309, IMG submission 200453) | Peat permafrost microbial communities from Stordalen Mire near Abisko, Sweden - III_Palsa_N1_1 | ecosystem: Environmental > Terrestrial > Soil > Palsa > Peat permafrost | place: Sweden... | reverse complement strand
AGTTTATCGGCATCAAGCCCGGACAATATGTGCTGCGATTGCGTCGGTATGAGTTGAGTCGCAACGGTGACACTGATGATGCGGCATCGCTTATCACGCAGATTACAGTGCCGACCGATCCAAATGATGAGCCGCTAGACCTAGGGAATGTTCCAGTGACTATTGAGCCGATGCTGCGGGTCAAAAAGCCCGCGCCGGGGCTGACGGCGGCATCACTTGCACCCGACGGCGCTCCGATTCATCTGAGCGATTACAAGGGAAAATATGTGTTGATCTACGTCTGGTCAGCCGCCGAGCCCAATCCGGATTTGGCACATTCAGTTGATATGTTTGCGTTGGACGAAGCTTTTGGAAGCAATGGCAAAGTCGCCCTGCTTGGGATCAACCACGATTCGGATCTGACCGCAGCAAGAGCATTTGTGGCGGCGAGTCATCTGGATCACTGGGTGATGACGAGCGCGCCGGAATTCAATGGATTGCCGGAAGGATACAAACACATCTCTGGCGGCGCGGTGCTCATCGGGCCGGATGGAAATGTGATTGCAAAACGTCTTTACGGGGCTCACGTCGCTTCGTTGCTGCGACGGGAATTGGCGAAGTGACAATTCATGGGCGCAGCGAATGGAGTCCAGGCTGTATCGCCACCCGGTAGAAGACGATTGCCGGCCCTGGATGGTCTGAGAGGGAAGGCCATTCTCGCGGTCCTGACTTGTCATTATTCAGCGTTGCTGCCCAGGACTCATGGCCTCGCGGGGTTTCTTGAGGGAGGGTGGATAGGGGTTGACCTGTTTTTCGTGCTGTCCGGTTTTCTGATCACCGGAATCTTGTTTGATGCCAGGGGAATGCCTCACTATTTTCGCAATTTTTATGCCCGAAGAATACTCCGAATATTTCCCCTCTACTATGCATTCCTTGTCCTGTTGATAGTCGTGTTGAGCACTGTGCCGCCGACGTTTTTGGCACGCATCGCAACCAGTTCGAACTCGGATTCTCAACTTTTGTGGAATGCCCAGCCATGGCTTTGGACCCACACCGGAAACTACTGGATGGCGATGCAGGGCACATGGACGCCATGGACGGAAATGATCATGCCCCTGTGGTCACTGTCCGTCGAGGAACAGTTTTACCTCCTATGGCCACTGGTGCTTTTCTCGTTTTCTCATCGCGGTTTGATCAGGATTTGCGCAGGTGTGATGATCTGTGTATTGGCCTTGCGGCTATTGTTGACCGCAAGCGGGGTGAATTATTTCACCCTTTACGTGTTAACGCCCACCCGAGCCGATTCTCTGGCCGCCGGCGCATTGTTGGCATTGCTCATCCGCCTGCCCGATGGCGAGCGATTCGTGCGAAAACTGTCGAAGTACGCTGGTCCGGCCGCGGGGGTGTTGGTTTTGGCCCTCTCTGCAGGAATGGATCCCATTCACCATCCGTGGTTGAGGAACTTCTTTTATAGCGCTTTGGCCGTATTCTTCGCGGTGTTGCTATTCTGGTCCATAGACCCCCATTTATTATTTGGAATCCCCAAACGCTTTTATGAGAACCGTGTCTTGCGAACGATTGGTGGCTACAGCTACGGCATTTACATTGTTCATTTGCCGCTTATGTACTTCTCCGAGGCCGCCGCCTTCCATTGGGGTCTTTACGATCCTAAGGATGCAACGTGGAGCGCAGCCTTGGCCCTGATCGCGTTCAACGCCATACTGGCTTTCAGTATAGCGCTTGCCAGCTTTCACCTGTATGAGAAGCAGTTCCTGAAAATGAAACGCCATTTTCCGGAAAACACCGGCATGGCAAGCCTTGGCTCATCGTAAGAAGCCGGGTACCGGGTGCCATGCTTTTGGCACAGTGACGGTTCTTTCCCGGCACACAAAACCCCGCATGCATAAACTTCCCAACACATCCTGTGCCAAAAGCATATTCGGCGCGTTCGATTCTCACCACCACGCGATCCTCAAGGCGCATCTATGGATCGTGCAAAGTAATCTGCAAAATCCCGCAATTCTATCTAATTCCTTCGTGCCCCGTCGTGCTCTTCGTGGTTAAGTTTTTCAGGAATCCTCAATCATTCTCAATCGACAACGGCAGTCGTAAACGACTGCGTCGCCGCCGCAGGCGCAGCCGCCTCCTCCCGCGCCCGCGCCGGCACCAGCCGATACATCACCGGATATACCCCCGTCACCTCCTCCATCGTCACCCGCCTCTCCCCATACGCCCGGTTCACCGCCACCAGCCTCACCCCCACCGCCTCCCCTCCCTCCGGCTAAAAATAAACCCGCTTGAACGTCGTCGCAAAATTATCCCCCCCAAGCCTCACCACGCATTCCGCCCTCTCGCGTTCTTACTGCCGATCCCGCTTCTTTCGCGCCACGCCACCCTTGCGGGCGGTCTTGTTGCGACCGGCCGGCTTGGATCGCGAGAACGGTTTCGACCGGGCTGCTCTTGGCCCGGTGCGCTCATGCGCTTTCCGGATTTCCTCCGCCAGCCCGACGATGATACCCTCCGGCCTGCGGATATAAGCCAGCCGATACGAGTCCCCATAGCCCCGATCGTAAGTAAGGGATTACTACCTTGGTATTCGCTGTTTGGAGGCCCAGCCAGTGTCAGGCAGCTTGCCGGGCATTTGAAGCTATCTGGAGCCTACGAAGTCTTATACTCGCATTGGTCGGAACGTATCCATGCAGGTAATGCCATGATGACCGTCGCTGGTCCGGATAAGGTAATTGAGCATTTACGTAACGCACAAGGTTGTCAGCAAGCTACTTCATTTGCAGTATCTTTCACTCTGCACGCAACCCGCGAATTGATCCAGCGGTATTGCCCGGCTCGTCTTTCCGATTATCGTAATTGGTACATTGCGGAAGTTCAGGCGAGGTACTTAGAAGTCGCAAAGGGCGTAGAGAAAATCAAGGTCGCTTGATGCTACTTGGTGGGGAACTCCTTGCAATTGGGACAAGTGATGGTTGGTGATTCCTTAACCTTCTCCTAGAAAACGACAATGCGACAAAATTGCAGCATGGATTATTGACCGATGGGCACCGTTCACGCAGCGGCAGCAGCATCCAGGGGCCGATATATTCGCAAGGGGCGAAGCCACAACATCGTTGTTTTAACGAGAGGGGTGCCATTGCAGGCGTGTGCCTGGTTACCTGTTTTGGATGCAAATGGCTCAACGAGGCACAAGCCGTTTTCCTTCAGTAGCGAGGTTGGCAGCCGCAGTTCCACGGTTACGTCTCTGGTGGAGAGATTGACTTCCGCTCGGGCAATGAATGCTTCAAGCAGCGGGCGAAGGCTTGCTGCGGGCAGCAGCTTAATCTGTTTCGGCAGATTGCCGAGCCTTTCAATGATCGCATCTTCTGAAACGCTTACCGACTTGTTCCTAATCGCAGGGCATTCGGCGAGCCGGGCATCAATTGCTGCGATCCGTGCTTTCATCTGAGCAAGCTTGTTCTTCAGGGCGTCCGCACCAATCTCATCCAACTGGTCAACGACGAATTCGATTTTCCGAACCAGTGATTCCCGTTCCTTTGTGATTTCAGCAATTTCAGCGGGAATCGTTTCTCGCTCCTTCGCTTCTGCATTAATGGCGGCTCGAACATGACCGCGCAGATTGGGTAGTGATAACAGGCAGTCACAGAGCATTTGCAGGATCGCCGACTCAATCGCCTCTGCCGGAATCATACGTCGTAGAAGAGGTTCGTTGGTGGGGCAGCTGATAGCACGACTAACGGCATAATACCTCCGTCTTTTCCCCTTTGGTCCGGTGCGACGGCCAGCTAGTGGAAGACTTCCCTGATCCGGAGGCAACCGCAGAATATTCTTCAAAATAAATTCCGATTCACGATGGCGATCACGGTTCGGCTTTGGGCTCAGGCCCAGGGACTGATGCTCCAATTGTTGTTGTTGTTTGACTGCGGCCAGCTTCTGTATTGCGGGGTCGAGAAACTCTTTCAAACGAGGTTCTTCTCGTTTGATCCAATCAGATGAGGGTCGAATTTGAAGCGGCGGTCTTTTCCTTTGCGCCAGCGTCTGCGCATCCACTTTCACCACTTCCGGTGCAGATGCCGCACGGCGAAAGTAGATCGCGCTGGAACAGCGATTGGCGATACCGATGCCACGATAGATCGGATTACGCAGAATATTTTCGATGACAGATATGGACCATAGGCCGCCGGTAGCTCCCGGAATTCCTTCAGTATTCAATTCCAATGCGATACCGCTGGCACCCCAGCTATCGCAGAATCGGCGAGAAAATATTCGCTTCACGACGGCGACACGTGCTCGGTCGCCGGGAACCAGTTCAATACGTTCATTTTTCTGCTTAATATAATGCGCTGGCGTTCCGGATTTTTCCCGGCGTCCAAAGCGGGCGGTGATCTCCCCAGTGGTCGGATCGAGCTTCAACTGCTCACCATTAGCCAGGTTCCGAATGATGTGTGAAGGCGACCCATCTTCAGCGAGATAGAGCCGATCGATGCCATAGGGAGGTTTTCGACAGTGGGCGGCACGCCCAGCGACCAAAGCGGATTGCGAACCCCTCGCAGAACCGGCTGCGATAGCTTTGGCGGTTTGCTTAGCGGCCGAAAACTGGAGGGTGTGAATTACATCAGCAAAATCGTTCTCAGGAACATAATCCATCGCCCCTACGATTTTCACACCGACCGCCGCTAGCTCATACCTGATTTTGTTGCCATGCTGAGCCCCGGCCCGAGTGAGGCGGGTGCTATCGTGAATCAGCAGGGTGTCGAAATCATCTCGCTCGTTTTTCCGTGCGATAATGGCATCAATGTCGGTTCGAGCGCCCGGGATTGAGCCGGTAATGGCCGGAAGAACAACATCGTCAACCCGGATCATCTCATGTTCGTCGGCAAAAGAGCGAAGAACTTTCAACTGATCGTCGAGGCTGGTATCTGCCTGCCCCTGCGTGCTGCACCGCACTAAGCCGATGTATTTTCGGTTCTTTAATTCTAGAAATCTCACAGTCCCCCTTTTTGATTCCGCTCCTGGCGAACCAGCTCCCGCAGGAAAAGCTGAAGTGCATCGTTGAAAGCCTCTTCCTGGGCGGAATCTTGTTTTCTGATTGAGAAGCGGATTTGATGACCTTCACGTAATTCTTTCGCCCCGAGCGAAAAGGAGGCATCATCGGTCCGCTTCAGTTCCTTGCTGGTATGTATGCAGCGTCCCATGATTTTTGGCCTTTCCTGATCTGAAGAGTTTCCGTTAACTGACAGTCAGAATCTCCCGTACATCGGATCATGATGCAAGAGAAAACTTGCGGAAAATCCGGAGGATTTTTCGGACTATAAAGCCACAATTCTTGAAAGACAAAAGCGTCTAGAAAGTGCTAGAAAATTGGACGGAGTTTTGGACAAACCGGTGATGTTGACGTGGCAAGAGCGTCACAACAGCATCTGCCATTGAGCTACCGCCGCGACGGCAAGTGATTATATCTTGCGCGGCATGACTTGCCAGCCGAAACCGCTGGGTGACAAACCGCTTGATCTTCAATTGCGGAAAACTTATCGTCGGCGGCAGGGCCGAGGGAACATGGAAGAGAAATCGATCGGGATCGCATTGCTAGGCTGCGGCGCGGTGGGCGGCGGCGTGCTTCGCATTCTCACCGAGCAGCGGGAACTGCTGCGCCAGCGCACTGGGCTGACGTTTGATCTGCGGCATGTCGTGGTGCGGGATGTCGCCAACCAGCGCGGCTCGCAGAAAATTCCTCTCACCGATGATGCGAAAAAAGCGATCGACGATCCGAAAGTCGGCATTGTTGTTGAACTCATCGGCGGAACGACCGCGGCGGCGGAGCATATCGAACGGGCCCTGAAACTTGGCAAAGCGGTGGTCACCGCCAACAAAAGTCTGCTGGCAACCCGCGGTGCGGAATTATTTGCCTTGGCTCGGCGGAACAATACCTGCATCGCATTTGAAGCCAGCGCCGGCGGCGGGGTGCCGATCATCAACGCGTTGGTACGGGGATTAGTCGCCAATCGAATCGAAGCGCTCGTCGGGATCGTCAATGGCACGTGCAATGTGATTCTCACGCGCATGACCCACAACGGCTGGTCGTATGAGCAGGCGCTGCGGGAAGCACAGGAACAGGGTTTCGCCGAAGCCGATCCGACGCTGGATGTTTCCGGCCGCGACGCCGCACAAAAGTTGGCGTTACTTGCCAGCCTGGCTTTCAACATGCGTGTGGCGGAGCAGGATATTCACGTCGAGGGAATCGAAAAACTGCAAAAGGCGGAGATCGATTATGCCCGCGATCTGGGATACGTGATCAAGCTCCTGGCGATCGCGCAGCGGCAGGGGGATGGCCGATTGGGATTGCGCGTCCATCCGACCCTCGTGCATAGCGGCGATGTGCTGGCCGACGTGAGCGGCAGCTTCAACGCCATCAGCGTGTATGGGGATGCGCTGGGCCACTCGTTGTTCTATGGCCGAGGAGCTGGGCAAATGCCGACCGCCAGCGCGGTGGTGTCCGATTTGATCAGCGTGGCATTAGGGACCGCGCAGATTGAATTTCAGCGGCTGCAAATTTATCCCGACACGACCGCCGCCGCTGTCGTGTTGCCGTTCGATCAGACCGAAAGCCGATATTATCTGCGGCTCATGGCCCGTGATGAGCCGGGAGTTTTGGCCCAGGTCACTAAAGTGCTGGGCGATCATTGCATCAGCTTGTCGGCCATTCAGCAGCGGGAAACCGACGCCGGTCAGTTTGTGCCGGTGGTGATCACCACGCATCTGGCCAAAGAGGGGGCTATGCAGGCCGCCATTGCGGTGATCGACGCGCTGCCGGCGGTTAGCGCACCGTCGGTATGTTTGCGCGTCCTGGAATTGCCAAAAGAATTCGCCGGGGCTACTTAGCCAATGCCGCGTTGACGGCGTCGTCGATTTCTTTGGCCGTATCTTCACCGCCGTAACCGATGACTACGTGCTGGACAGTACCATCTTTGCCGACCACGACGGTCGTCGGAATACCGGTTACTTTATAGGCATCTTCGGCCTTGCCGTTGCTGTCCAGGGCGACATTGAAACTGTAGTTATTCTTCGTCAGGAAATTCTTGGCATCGTCGGCCGATTCTTTGCAATTGATCGAATACACCTTGAGTCCTTTGTCGGCCAGGGCTTTGTCCTGCGAGACCTTATTCAAATGCGGCAACGAAGCGCGGCAGGGCGGACACCAGGTGGCCCAAAAATCTAGCACCACCACGCTGCCCTTCATATCCGACAGCTTTACATCTTTTCCGTCGATGGTCTTAAGCGAAAAATCCGGAGCGGCTTGTCCCTGCAGGGCGCTGGTGTCGTTGTCGGCATGGGCTTTTCCCATGAATGCCCAACCCAGAACGACCGCGACCAATGCTGCTACAGCGATAACGTGACGCTTCATGATTGCTCCTTATTAGGGTCCGCCAATGGAAATTACGCGCCCCAACAGTATTGCTCCAAATCCCGCGTGGCAAGTGAATATCCGCCACAGGATTCGCCGCTGCCAGCCTCAAAAACGCGAAAATTATTGCAATCAAGCCGATTTCGACGATTTGAATAAATGACCGGCACCATAGAAAGTTATGGCCTACATCATTTTATCATCCCATGGCGAGGAATTTGACCGGCGTGAACTGAGCGGCCCGACCGTGATCGGCCGCTCGGCGGAATGCGACGTGGCGGTGCGGGATATTCTGCTGTCGCGCATGCATTGCCGCCTGGAGCCTACGGACGGCGGGAAAAAGGAACGCTGGCGGCTGGTGGATTTGGGCAGCCGCAATGGTTCGCATGTGAATTGGAAGGCGGTTTCCTCGCACCTGCTTGGCGACCGGGACAAAGTGCGAGTCGGCCGCACGTGGATTGAATTTCACGAAGGGCCATTTGAGCCGGTGTCGCAGAGCCAGTCGCCGGCGAAAAAAGCAAAATTGGTCCGGCCGGCCGATCCGCACGAGGCATTGGCGGGGACGATCAGCGATTTCGTTTATGTCGAGCCGGAAAACGATGGCCAGGAATTTGATGCAACGCCTTCGCCGATGCCCCACGCCGAGGAGCGGGCTGGGCCTGGAGCGACCACGCTTTACAATCCCAATGCTCTGCACGATTTGTCCGAATCCGTGAGCGGCATCAGCGTGATGGCCCCGCCGAAGGCCAAGCGATTGGGGACGCCGGTGCGGATTAACTTGCCGAAGCGCACCGCCACAAGTTTCGAGGCCGATCTGTCGCTGCAAGCCGATGCGCGACAGGTTGTGTCCACGCAAATCATCCCCGACGCCAAAGCCTCGCGCATTGGCCGGCGGACTGCGAATATCCTGATTGGTTGTGGAATTCTAATTGCCACGGCGATGGTGCTCGCCAGCGGCTGGATTCTCGCCAACGGTTAGCGGGATTCTATTGCTCGGCGGGAAGGATCATCGCACTCATTGATCCGCAGCACGTAGCCACTCGCACATCGGTGCCAAAGCCGTGAATTTGATCCCGCTTGAGCTCCGCCAGTTCACGGTGCGTGGTGAAAACGACGGCCCGCTTTTTCGTGTGAACTTCCTCGGCAATCGCAAATCCCTTCTCCGGTGGATAGCCAAACAGAGATCGCATCATGTCGATGACGTATTCGTGAGTGTGATCGTGATCGTCCAAAAGCAGGACGTGATACGGCGGAAGATGCCGCGGTTTGGTGTTGGAAGTTTTGGCTTTCGGCGACGAAGCCACGGTCGTACATCCATGTTGGATGTCAACGTTATGATCGGATGGCATGACAAACTCCAAGGCGTTGCCAACTGGTAAGCTGCTGTTCCTTCTCGCAAAAGTGAGATTTGTCACACCATCTTAACGGAATGCCAAAACATTTGCACTAGTATTTTTTTCACTTCAAGGCATCGAGAGCGCGAATCAGTTGCTTGGCAAGCTGGATTTTTTGCGGATCGCGCTTATCGGCTGGAAGTGTTGCTGTAACATCAAGGTATTTATGGAGATAAGTCTTGCCCTCTTGCTTGCCGCTGTTGGCGTAAGCCTGCCCTAGCTGGAATAAGGCTTCGGGGCTGGGAGGATCGGCATCGCCGGCGGATTTCAAGGCGGATTCGATATCGCCCGCCAGAGCTGGGTCATTCTGGGCCTCCAGGGCGGCGGCTAAATCGGTGTACATCGCCCCGGCGGATTTGGGGGAAAGCCGCGCGGCCTTGTCAAACAGCGCGCGCGCTTGGGCATATTGCTTCAGGCCGACTTTCACTTGCCCGGCAGATTCCCAAATGATGGCGTCCTTATCGTTCAAATGCAGCGCGGCTTCGACATCATCTTCCGCTTGATGTGTTTGTCCGAGGGCCAAATGGCTCAGCGCGCGGTACGCCAGAATGGAACCGTTCGACGGTGCGAGCTTGATCGCCTCATCATATTTAACCAGTGCCGCGGCGTGATCGCCCTTGGCGGCTAAAGCGCGGGCGGCGGTGAACGGGTCTTCCTCTTTGTCGGATGCAGCAGTGGCGTTGTTTTGTTCGGACAACCGCACGGCGACCTCGGCGCGAAATTCGGTACGGCGACCGACAGGGCATAGACACCGGCGGGATCCAAACCGCTTGCGGTGAAGTGTCCCTGAATATCAGTCTGCAATACTGTGCGATCCGGCTTGTCGAGTCGCTTGAGAACAAAACTCGCTTGTGCCAAAGGCTGGCCGGCGGAATCGAGCAATCGGCCTTGCACCGATTCAGTGCCAATGGTTTCCAGATGCTTGACCGGTACCGGCGCGATTGCACTGGCAGCAGCGAAGGCAACCAGATCGCGCGTGACTTCCGAGGTAACAACCGTTCCGGTGGAAAGACGAGTTTTCTCGGTGATGGTTTCGCGGACCAGGCCGACATCCTTGGCGAAGTACCGGTACACCTGACGCTGCACCAAATCGCTGTTGCCGGCCGGACTCGTCGTGTAGATGCATTCGGTGAGAAAATCGCCGCCTTCGGTTTTGACCGTTTGATGGCCCAGGCACGTGCTGTAAAGGGAGTCGGTTTTGACGGTCAGATTCCAAGTTTCGCCGGTGTGCAGTTTGGCAGGCAGGATGTGCAGCGGATCGGTGAGCGGCTGAACTTTCCCGTTGTGGAAATGGCCATACAGATAAACACCGTCATCCTGCAGCAGATACGTCTCATCGCCGATGGGAATGAGCAACAAGCCGTTGTCGCTGATTGGATCGCCGGCGGTGACGGTTTGCACGTAGGGCCGCTCGGGCTTGTCGGCGCGGTCGGTGGTCACCAGGTATTTCCAGGTTGTTCCCTTGGCGACCGGAAAATAGGAATTGGTCGGTTGTGTGGCCGGCGGCTGCGGCGTGGCGGTGGCCGCATCAATGCCAGCCAGCGGCAGGCATGCTATCGAGATGATTGTTACGACAACGCCGATTCGCCCCAGTAACATATTTTGCGCTCCAAGCCACGGCAAAGCGGTCGGCACGTAGCCGCTCTCGCTGCCTGGCATTAGACTACCACCATCACGGCCATCGGGACAAATCGCGGCAAGGTAACACATGACCGACTCTCAAACGCTCAAGATTGCTCTAAAAGAATGGGCCGTGGTTTGCCGGGCTTTGGAGCGGGGACGGCAAATCCTGCTGCTGCGCAAAGGCGGCATTTATGAAGCCGCAGGGGAATTTGAACTGGAGCATCGCAGATTTCTGCTCTTTCCAACCTATCTGCATCAAAAAATCGAGATGTTGAAAACCGGCGAGCGAGACGGTTTTGAAGCACGGCAACATGAACCGCAGCAAGTGCGTCTAAACGTCATGGGCGAGGTGACGGATATTGTGCAGGTTCAATCAAGAGCGCAAATGGATGCCTTGGACGACCAGCATATTTGGACTTCACCGCTGATCGATATGCGATTTAATTATCGGCCGGAGAATCCGTTGTATTTGTTGTTGGTGCGTGCATACATGCTGCCGGAGCCGCGGATGATCGCCAGCACACCGGCCTATGCGGGGTGCAAAAGCTGGGTGCCATTGGATGAGGAGACTTCGATTGCGCGGCGGATGACGGTTTTGTCCCCGGAACTTTATGAGCAGCGTCGCCAAGCTATTCTTTCGCTGATGAAATCGACCGCATAGCTGACAACGAACGAATCAAAAATTGCCTCGGTATGATTGTCCTGTTTATATTGCTCCGTTG
>Ga0302309_10003974_pt1 | contig 11129 bp, 3 predicted proteins | sample III_Palsa_N1_1_FD_200453 | JGI IMG/M metagenome (GOLD analysis project Ga0302309, IMG submission 200453) | Peat permafrost microbial communities from Stordalen Mire near Abisko, Sweden - III_Palsa_N1_1 | ecosystem: Environmental > Terrestrial > Soil > Palsa > Peat permafrost | place: Sweden... | reverse complement strand
CCGGACTTAAACTGCCTGCACTGAGTGTTAAACCCGCCAGGCTTGAGCTTGGCGGCGCTACGCCGAAACGCACTTTAATTTGGGTGCTGCCGCTGGCATTATAGGCGGTTATTTTGTAATCTTTAACGGGGGTAACGGCAGTAGGCGTGCCGCTGATAACGCCGGTGGTATTGTTAAAGCTTAAACCTGCCGGCAACGACGGCGAAATATAATAACCGCCGCCGGGTGTGTATTTCCTCACTTGCGAAAAACCCAGGTCGGCTACGTAAAGCGCCCCGTTAATATCCACCGCCATACCGGTGGGTAGCTGTAAATTGGTGATAACGGTTGCTACTGCCCCGCCCCCGGCAGGCAATTCTTTTACCACGCCATTGCCGGCATCGGCAATAAATATGTTTCCCGTTCCATCGGCCGCTATCCGGCCATATACCGGACCCGCCAACGGTGAGTTTCCCACTGCAAAGCCTGTCGCTATGGCTATCGGTGTGCTGCTGCCGGCTGGTACTTTGTACAGTGTATTGTTGCCCCTGTCGCTAACAAACATATTCCCGGAACCATCGATCGCGAGCGCGGCAGCAAAATTAAACCCGGAAGCTACGGTAGTGGTGACGCCCGGCGATGTATATTGTATTACATTACTCCCCAGTGCGCCGAACAGGTTGCCATGCGGGTCGGTCGCAAGACCGTACGCGTACTGCGAAGAGGACAACACCGTCTCAGTGTATGGGGCAGAAGGGTATGAGTAAGGCGTTAGCTTTAAAACTCCTGAGCCGTCGCCAATGTTAATATACTGATTGCCGGTACTGTCAACGGCAACGGCCGTTAGCTGATTATCTGCTCTGAAAAAAGCATAAGAGGCCCCTTGTCCTTTGGGAATTATATAATTATTAAATGCACCACCTGTCGCTATGCCGCCAAAATAGGTATCATAAGGATCGGCCACGTAAACGTTCAGCGAGGTATCCACGGCTACTGCAAAAGGGGCGCCAAATTGAACGTCGATAAGCGTTGGTACCGTACTATATCCGGGTGCGGCCACACCTGTTGAAGTTGGCGTAAGCGGAATGATGGCTTCGCCGGTGGTAAAACGCGGCCCGCCACTGTATGCTAAGGTTGGCGGCGCGGCGGTAATCGCTATATTTTGGATAGCCGAAGCGCTGCCCAGCGGGTTATAAGCCGTAATGGTGTAATTGCTGCCCACAATGGTGGGAGCGACAGCAGTGGGCGTGCCGCTGATAACGCCTGTTGTACCGTTGAAACTTAAGCCCGGCGGCAATACCGGGTTAATAAAAAAGCCGCCCGATGGGCTAAATTTATCTATCACGTTATTGGTGTTATCGGCAGCATACAAATTTCCCTGCCCGTCAACCGCTACCGCTGTTATATCGCCCAGGCCCGATGCAATGAGCACCGGCGTGGTACTGCCCGCCGGGAGTTCGCTGATGGTATTAGCGGTGTTATCGCTGAAGTATAAATTCCCGGCGCCGTCGATACAAATACTTGCCGGCGCGCCGAGGCCCGACACAAGGGTTGTCCACTGGCTGCGGTTTGCAGGCATCAGGTCGATGGTTCCGGCGCCGGCATCCGCTACGTAAACATTGCCGGCGGCATCGGCGGCAATTCCCGAAACTGAGGTAAACCCTGTACCGATTACAACAGCCTGCGCGCCGTTGACGCCCCCGTTTTGGCCGTCTGTAAATTCATATACTATATTTGTGGAGGGCGACGCAGCGTAAGCATTTCCCGCGCCGTCAACTGCAATACCCGAGGTATTGGTGGGCCCACCGCCGTACAGATATTTGCCTTCGCCGACGTAGCCACCTCTTGAACTATAGGAAGGAGTTGTTGAGCCGGGAGTAAAGACGTTAAGTTGGAAGAAATTGAGGTCGGGATAAAAAGCATAAAGGTTTCCGGCGGCATCGGTAGCGAGTGGGGCTATGACTGAAGCGTTGTTATTTATGATTGACACGCTCCCGCCAGGCCCATATTTTAATAAGTTGAGACCACTGGGCACATAAACATTTCCGGCAATATCAACCGCAAGGCCTGTCGGCGCGTTTACGCTTGCAAAGATCGTTGGTGGGCTGTTATATGTTGGGGCAGCTACCTGGCTGCTTGTTGGCATTATGGTTGTTATAGCCGTGCCAATAGTTGCGTTAACTGCGCTGCCATAACTTAGCGTAGCGGTGGTAACGGTTTGGATATTTACCGTTGCGGTAAAGCCGTTGCCACCGGCTGTTGCCGTAACCGTATAATTGCTTGCAGGCGTAAATGCGGTGGGTGTGCCGCTTATGGTCCCTGTTGCACTATTGAGGCTTAGCCCTGCCGGGAGGCTGGGGCTTACCTGGAAGTTCCCTGGCACCTGTAGTACTTCAATAAAGTTCCCGAAATTAACATATAGGTTTCCGGGGATATCAAAAGCGATGGCGTTAGGTGCTACAGGCAGTGCAACAAAGGTACCGCGCTGGTGGTGCCGGCATACAGTACGTTTATTGATGTACCGCTGCCGTACCAAACATTGCCCTGTGCATCCAATGCGAAGGCAGTGACGCCGCTCATATTGATATTCGGCGATGCCCGGGGAGTAACAGGCGACCACGAGCCACCCGAATAAGTTGCATAGTACAGATAATTATCGGTACCTATATAGGCCAGCATTAACCCGCCCTGGTAAGTATTTATCGCCATGGCCGAACCGGGAAAAGCATTGGTGATAGCTGTCGGCGGCGACCATACACCGGCCGTGCGGGAAACAAAAGTAATTTGCGAACCAGGGGCACTGGTGATCATCGCTATTTCGGGCCCCGATGCCGGGTGTGTTGCCGCTACGAGGTTGCCCGAAGACATGCCCGGCACTACGTTTACCGGGGTTTGAAACGTGCCGTTGATATAATCCATCGCCTGGATATTAGCACCGTTACCAAATATCAGGGTACTTGTAGTGGCACTGATAGTTGCCACCGCGATGTTTGCACTGCTTGCGTTGCCCATGCCGGGAACGGTAACAGGTGCTCCATTATTAGGTGGATATTGGATAATACCGCCCGAATTAGCAACTATATAAGCATTGCCGTGGTAGTCGAGCGCAAGGCCGCTGCCTGCGGATGTAGCGGCAAAAGCTGACGTGCCTGCTGTTTTCACCAGCATTAACGGTGGTATAGGCCCATTAATGGGGTACACCTTTGGGCTTGGATAGCTTATAGCCAGCGAAACGTTTTGCAGTACGTTTGTTGTTTGCGATGGCCCGGCCCCGGCATCGGTGTTGCCGGCCATGTCGCTGGCATAACCAGCCCCCACTGAAATGCCAAGCGTGCCAATGCCTGTAATATTCGAAATAGTAACTATGTACGAAGTACCTGAACCGGCTACGCCTATGGTACCGGTGGCTGTACCCGTTTGGTTTAACGTAATGCCCGGTGCAGTGAGGTTGCTGGTGTTAAAATTGGCATCGGCATAAGTTACCGTGTAGGTTACTGAACTTGGCCCTGTCCCGTCAACTATGGCAGCCGAGGGCGCACTTATAGTCGCCACCGGCGGTGTTCTATCCATCGTCATCGTACCCCCGGTAAACGGCAAGCTTGTGGTTATAAGTGGCGTTAAACTAGTGTCATTATCCAGGTTTAGGCCTATTGCCCCATCGCCGGTGCCGGTACTTACTGTTATGGTATAAGTTGATCCTAAGGTAGTGCTCACATCGGATATTCCCGCATTGCTTATGCTGCCCGTTGTAGCTAATGAAAAATTTGCGGCGGATATCCCGCTTATAACAGTCCCAAAAGTTGCCGTAAATTGTACAGTGCCTGCATTTGAATAGGCGGTGTTGGCTGTAATGGTGTTTATGGTGGTGGGAGGTGGTTGCGTCACTGTCTGGATCAACGTAGCGCTGCTCGGGGAATCACCATAAGCTGCTGAAGTATATGTGGCCACAATATTATAATTGCCTGCTGTCGTAAAGATCGTGGAAACAGCTGCATATCCGCCGTAAGTAATAGGCACATTTGTTCCGCCTGCGATAGGCGTTGTCACCCCCATCGAGACATAAGTAAAAGTAACAGTGCCGTCTTCTTCAGGTTCAGATTCTGTTTGAACTAGAACACTAAAAGTTACCGGGCTATTAGCTTGAACAGACGAGTTACTTGTGTAAATGTATGTGTTTGATGGCTCAAAAGCGTGCCCTGACACCGGCGTGGCGAAAAAAGCAAATGCTACCAAAAAAGCCGCTGTAAGCAGCATTTTTTTAATTTTCAAAAAACTTGACTTCAGGCTTAAATGGTGAACAGGGTGCATAGGTGTGGTAAATGTGGTTTGCATAACGGATGAATTATGTTGGTACGTTAAAAATTGTGTATCGGCAAATACCGCTGTAAACTACCTGGTATTCAGGCGTTAAAAATACGCTGAATAATAACTCGCGTCTATCACATCTTTGGGGTATTTTGGAGGAGTCGGAAGTCCGGAAAGTCGGAAAAGTCCGGAAGATGGGAAGTTGGGAAGAAGTGGCAGTACCAGGTCTTAGTAGCAGTAGGTTAAAAACTTTGTCATTTCGACCGATAGCGAGAAATCTTAAAAAAGCGACCTTACCGCCTTCAAAGTTCGCTGGTATGGTGTAGAAGATCCCTCCTATCGTCGAGATGACAAAAGGAAATGGTCGAGATGAATTTCATCTATCTTGATTCCTGATGCTTTCAACTATCTGAACTCATTAATGAGCTGCACCCGGCTGTTTATCTGCAGTTTGCGGTAAATGTTTTTAATGTGCTGCCGTACGGTATCGGGCGAGATATTGAGTTTCCAGGCAATTTGTTTGTAGGTTTCGCCGGTGATCAGCAATTGCGATACTTCGTGCTCGCGGCTGGTGAGTTGTTCGTGGTCGTTGTTCTCCGCGGGTACTTGTTTCCCCGAAAAATAAGCGACTACCTTTTTTGCCACCAGCGGGCTCATCGGCGCTCCGCCGTCCAGGGCTTCCAGTAAAGCCGTTTTAATTTTAAGCAGCGGCGTATTTTTGAGCAGGTAACCTGTAGCCCCGGCTTGCAATGCTTTAAAAATGCGCTCCTTGTCCTCGTAAACGGTCAGCATCAATATATTTACTGACGGATATTTTTGTTTGATCCTGAACGCGCCCTCCAAGCCGGTAATGCCGGGTAGCTCGATGTCCAGCAACAGTACATCCGGCGCTGTGTTGCTTTTCATAAATGCCTCAACGCTCCCAAATTCGGCCACATAGCTAAATTCAGGCTGCATCTGCAAAAACTCCACCACGCTGCTCCTGATATAAATATCATCCTCAACTATCGCTACATTGATCATCGTCCAAAAATGGTGATAATAAAATTGTTTGGCTATAACATGATTGGGGTATTTGTTCCGCCGCCGCTGAAGCTATGGCGGACGAAGGAGGCCAAAGGTTAAAGGCCAAAGGTAAAAGGTTTGCGAATGCACCTCCCCGATCTGTGTCTCCACAGATCGCCTTTTATAGAGAAATTAACTTTCTAACCGTGCGCGAGTTTTTTCTACACACGGTAGTTGGCGGTCGTCTGTGAAGACACAACTTCCCCCGATCTGTGTCCCCACAGATCGCCTTTTGTAGAGAAATTAACTTCACTCCCGTGCGTGTGGCTTTCTTCTTTACACGGTCGTTCGCGGTCGTCTGTGAGGACACAGACGACGGAGTTGTTTCTCCTACCTTTCACCTTTTCCCTTTCGCCTTTCACCTCCTTCAAAACTCACCACCTCTTCATCCTGATCACAATCGAAAAAACATCCTTCTTATTCAATATATCCAGCGTAGCTTTCATGCGTTTGGCGCGCATCTGCATGTTGCGGAGGCCCTGGCCGGTGTGGGTGGAGGCTGGTTTTTTTTCGGCAATGGTATTTTTTATGGTGATGGTCATGCCTTTTAGCTGGTTGTTCAGTGTTATCCATACTTCGGGGTTGGTATTATGCTTGGCTATGTTGTTGATGGCCTCTTTAAATACCAGGTAAATATTTTGCCTTACCAACTGCGGCAGGTTGGTTACCCTGTCTAATCCCGACACTTCAAAATTCAGGCTTGCCATACCGTCGAGCATATTGTGGGCATGCTCGCGCATCCTCGCCACCAGGTCGTCGCGGGTATCGTTCCGCGCATCTATCGACCATATAATATCCGAGATAGAAGCAATGGCTTCTTTACTGTCGTTCGAGATCCGTTCAACCACTTTGGTATCCATTTGCTGCTTAATATTCATCAGCTCGCTGGTTAGCGAGATCCGCGTAAGTGCGCTGCCAATTTCGTCGTGCAGGTCGGTGGCTATGGTGGTGCGCAGTAAATGTTCGTCCTTGATCTTGCGTACCCGGGCAAGCCATGCCATATAAATGGTTAAAGCAATTGCCAACGCTATGATGAATTTAAAAAACCAGGTCTGGTAAAAGTGCGGTACGGCAATAATGGTTTTGGTAAGCCAGTAGCGTGGATCGGTAACCGATGGGAACCTTGCCTCCAGGGTATATTTACCGGGTGGGATAGCAAATAAGGAAACCTCATCCGATAGCTTCCCCTGGTGCCATTTTGTGTCAAGTTCCCTGATACGGAAAAGGATATATTTTTGATTAAAAGGGCCCGAAAACTTTATCCCGGTAAAGGTATTGTCGGGCAAAATCTGTATGGTATCATTCCTCGAAACAAAAATATCAGTTGCCGTAGGCCGGGAAGTACTGTATCCCTTTTTAATATACGATAACCTTACCCGGTCATCCGCCTTGCCCGCAACCGAGGCCAGGTAATCTTTGTCGAGAAAAGTGAGGCCCTGCGTTCCCCCCAGGATAAGTTTATGCCCGGCGCGATCGTCAAATAAAGCCGAGTGGTTAAATTCCTGGTATAAGCTTCCGTCAGCCGGCGAAAGGTCCGGTATAACCAGTGGCTGCATAACTGACGATTGGTCAAAAATACTGATACCCCCACTGGTACCGGCAACCACCAGTTTATTCAATTTAAATAACGAATACACATATTCCCCAGCCAAACCGTCGTTAAAGTGAATGGTCTTGAGCAATTTACCGCTGGTGTCAATCTTAACAAGTCCTTCGCCGTTGGTGCCTATCCAAATACCGCCGTTATCTTCCAGTATGGAATAACAGGCCAGGCTGCGGCCCGCAGGGTACACTTTTTGGGTATGGCCACCGTCGCTTACTTTAAAAATGCCGCCTACCGCCGCTATCCACAACCGGCCATTGATAAACTTCAGGTCTTTAATAATTCCGAAATCCGGGTCTTTCAGCCAGGGCGTTACATCATAGTTACCGTCGGGCAAAGCGGTTAAGTAGTAAATATAACCATAGGCGCCGGTAAGGTAACCGTTGCCGTATTTGATGATTTTAGTGGTCCCGAGGTTTTGGTTCTTATTCGTGTTTAAATGCGCTTCATCCGTTCGTGTATCCACCAGGAAAAATCCGGTGCCGCCTTCCATGCCTGCAAGTAAGGTGTTTGAGTTTACCGGTTGAATGGTGTAGCCAATAAATGGACATACCTGTTTAAACGCAAGGCCGTCGAATACGAAAAAACCCTGGTAAGTGCCAACATAAAGTTTGCCATTGGCTGCCCGGTAAATGCTCCGGATGCTTTTGTCTTTAAAAAAGTCTACAATTAACTGGCGCTGGTCTGTTTCGTCAGGCTTTTCAAAAGATGGCGATATTTCCAGCAGGCCTTTATCCGTTCCAACCAGCGTTTTGTTGGTGCCCGGCTCCGGGTACATACATTGTACCCGCAAATCCTTTACCACTTTCAAAACAGGAATGAAACCGTCATTTGTCGGCAGGGACAATGTATAATTCTCGTCGTTATTTTCAAATACCTTTTGCAGGTTGGTTCTGTCATAAACCACCAGGCCGCCGGAATAATCCACAAAAACATATTTGGAATTGCAATAGCCGCGCCTTGCAATAACGGGCCTTGGGTCGGCATCCATCATTTTGCCCCATACTATACTGTCTTTTTTTATCAGCCCAACTTTTTTATGCGAAATGATATAAGTAATACCATCTTTATCGCTCACGTAATAATCCATCGAACCGCCTTTAACCCATCCCTTGCGGGTAAAGTATTTATCTGTTTGCCGGAGGCCGCCGTTTTTGGTAAACGCCCATTTGCTGCCATCGTTGGTTATAAATGAGAACGCCCCCGCATTATCGATCATCAAATTCAAAGGCTTGCCCGGCATTTTAAATTGCTTTGAGCTTTTGTTACCAATATTGTAATACAATATGCTGTAGGTGTTGGTCGGGACATCAAGTATGGTGAAAAACAGGAAATTATCATACCGGTATATATCCTCGGGCACAGCATTTTGCGGCAGAACAGGGTTATGGATATCAACCGGCTGTACATCGGTACCGTCAAAACGCCAGATACCCTGGTTGGTTACAAACCATAAAAAGCCCTCGTTATCCAGCATCATGTGCTTAATTTCGCTGTGGTCAAACGGTTTGGGGAGGCTAACCGGCGTTACCGTTATTGAATTTTGAGAACGGGATACCAATGGAATGAACAGAATACCCAGAAGAAAAAAACCGAAGCGGACAACCCACGGACAAATACCGGAAACCAGGAACAAAAACCGCCATACACTCAAATCCGTTTTATTTAAGTTGTGCTGTTTTTGTTTCATCCGGGGGCTATCGCGTAGTAAAAGTAGCTGCTCGGATGAAAAATAATAAATTTATTTCAATTAATAGGTTTAGAGGCTATAGATTAATTATTTAGAGATCAGGTTGTAATTTTTCCCTGATCTCTACCTAACTAGTCCCGACCATCAATACTTCAGCACCAAAAACCCCGTTTTGCGTTTAACAATCCCCTTCACGGTATAATCCAGCGAATAGAAATAAGTACCCGGTAATTGCATCTGGCCGGTTTTGTTGCTATGGCCGTCGAATGTTTTGGTGGCATTGTCATAACCTTTGGCTTCGTAAACCAATTGGCCGTTACGGTTCATGATGGATAGTTTATTATCAGGATAATTGCTGATATTATCTATCTGCAAAAAGTCATTGATGCCGTCACCGTTCGGTGATACGCCTTGATGTATGTTTATGCCATCGTCTGCCAATTGCGGGGTTTCCGTTGGCTTGTCAACACTGATGGCATCGTCAGGAGTGTTTTCTCCGGCAGCGGTACGGGTTACAACCAGGGTATAGCTATCCGTTGTTACACCATCCTGGGCAGTTACCACTGTGGTAATGGTATTACTGCCGACTGCAAGCGTAATTGCAGCAGATGCGACACCCGATGCCACGGCAGTTCCGTTAACTTTTATAGTCGCGCCGGTTACCGCAGCAGTCGGGGTGACTTTAATGGATGCAGTAGCGTTGGTTACCGATGCCGTATAGCTGTTTGTTGCCGTCGCAAAGCCCGGGCTTAACGTGCCACTCCTGAGCGCTAAGCCGGCGAGTCTGGCGTTACCGGATGCTGCCGCCCTGGTTACCGTTATGGTATAGGTGGTGGTGGTGACACCATCCTGGGCCGTAACCACAGTGGGTATTGTTGTGTTACCCACAGCCAGGCCAATGGACCCGCTCGCTGTCCCTGAGGTAACCGCCGTTCCATTAACAGTAACCGTTGCATTGGGGTCGGACGTCGTTGGTGTTACCGTTACAGCAGATACACTGTAGTTTACATTATCCGTATAGCTGGTGGTGCTCCCTGAAAATGCCGGTGATAATGTGCCGGCGCTGATGGTTAATGATGAAAGTGTCGAAAGAGTTGATACCGGGCCAAACATAGTTATGGTATATATAAGCTTGTTTCCCGCTTGCGACGTCACCACAACAGTTATGGCGTTTGAGCCCGGTGAAAGCGTAATAGGATTACTGGCCGTGCCTGATGCTACTGCCACCCCATCTACCGTAACGGTGGCCGTAGGATCGGCAGTGGTGGGTGTCACGGTTATCGAAGTTATGCCGTTGGCTACTGAGGCTGTATAGCTGTTGGTCGCGCCGGCGAATCCCGGGTTTAACGTTCCACCGCTGATGGCTAAGTTGCCAAGAGCGGCATTGCTGGACGGCGCCCTGGTTACCGTGATGGTATAAGTTGTGGTAGTAACGCCATCCTGGGCGGTTACCACTGTTGGTATAACGGTATTGCCCACAGCCAGCGCAATCGGGCTGCTGGCGGTACCCGAGGTAACTGTCGCCGCGTCAACAGTAACGGTGGCATTGGGGTCAGTAGTCGTGGGGGTTACGGTTACGGACAGCAAAGTATTTTCGTCAATTTGTGTTATGGTGTAAATAGCAAGTGTTGCCAGTAAACGGGCGCTATCTCCGTCCGCCACGTAAAGGCCTTTATAGGTGCCGGCATATAGTTTGCCGCTGCTTAAGCGGTAAATACAGCGCACACTTTTGTCTTTAAAAAAACTGGTTAAAAACTCGTTTTTCCCTGTATTACTACCCGGCGCAGCATTGGGCGTCAGCTCGAACAGGCCTTTCTCCGCAGCTATTAAAATACGGTTGCCGCCAGGCTCATTAATATACGTTTTAATGTTGCCGGTGATGCCGGTATAGGGGAATGGCTGTATTTGAAATAGCTTCTCGTTGGGTGTAAGCTTGCCTGTGCCCGACTGAAGGACTACAAAATGATCTTTTACCAGGTAGACGATGGGAATGTCAACCCCGAGATATTCATACAGCTTTTTTAGCGTATGCTTATCGTATATAATAAACCCATTGGGGAACCTTGCAAACAAATACGCCGATGAGCATAAAACATCCTTGGCGTAAGAAAACTTGAAACCGGGATTATGTGCCGTGGTTATTGTATCATTACCCAAAAAAGCAGCTCCATTTTTTAGCCTAACTACCTTTTGGTGGTAAAATGTATAGGTGCTGCCATCATTATCCACAACAACATTGTCTATCATCCCGCTATAGATCCAGCCTTTTAAGCGTGCCGCGTCATCGCCCTTTACCAACCGCCCCTTTCTGGAAAACTCCCACAACTGATTTTTCCAGCTATAAATTAATAGCTTATCGATCGGCGAGTTGTAAAAACTGATCGCGTGCTCATCCAATAAGTATTTGGTTGTCTTTGAAGTGTAGGTATCATACGCAACCATGCGACTGCCATTTATCACATCAAAAAAAAGCAAAATATAGCCATC
>Ga0302309_10003972_pt1 | contig 11134 bp, 5 predicted proteins | sample III_Palsa_N1_1_FD_200453 | JGI IMG/M metagenome (GOLD analysis project Ga0302309, IMG submission 200453) | Peat permafrost microbial communities from Stordalen Mire near Abisko, Sweden - III_Palsa_N1_1 | ecosystem: Environmental > Terrestrial > Soil > Palsa > Peat permafrost | place: Sweden... | reverse complement strand
CTATTGCGAGTTGGGAAGCTGCTCATTCTGGATATAAATTCCAGGTCTTTGCGTATGTAAGTGGCAGTCTGGTCTCGACGAACTCCGAATTCATCGATGTGAGCAACTCGACTGTCACAGCCAATGTTGCAGAAGAGAGTGCCAAGTTCACAAGCACGAGCGTCTCAGGCTCGTATATCGCTGGTGCGAACCGCACCTTTGATGGCGTTCTCATCGACTTTGAGCCTGCGGGTGGGACGAGCGCTGCCGCGAACACGCAGTTCAATAATCTCAAAAGCATGATGGACCAGATTAAGACGTCTATAGGAAGCAGCAAATTAACTGCATTTGCCGCGCCACAATATAGCGCCACAAGTACAGACGCTTATTTATGGTGCCCCACCTTCTACTACTACATGGCTCTCCATGTGAACTACCTTATTGCCATGACTTACGACTCGCAAAATACGACAGGGTCAGCCTATCAATCCTGGATAGAGCAGCAGACTGAGAGCATTTTGCAGGCCGTTGCCGGCGAATATTGGAGTGGGGGAACTCATCCCGCGCCTACGAACGGCGTTAAAGTACTCTTCGGATTTCCCGCTTATCCCAACAATCCGCCCAACCACTATGCAAGCGCCGAAAATGTAGAGAACGCTGCAATAGGCGTGACGAATGGGCTTGCGAATGTAGATGCAAATGCGTTGGCTAACTTCGGAGCAGGCACAATCTACCTGACGACCGATGGTACCGGCTCAGATGGTTACGCGAGCTTTGCTACCGACTGGAACGATCTGGCTGAGTACTGGTAGGAGCACTATGCCTCCGCTCGTCTTGTAGATGGAAACGAGTGGCTTTATAGGAGTGCGGCAAAAGGGTGCGAGCTTAGGCTTGCACCCTTTTTCTATGTCAGCACGAATAGAGATCCATAAATCATCGCGAAACAGCAGCTAGTTTGCCTTCCAGAATTCGGCTGCGACTATCTTGGCCGCTCCAAGATGACCCTGAATAACCTCCACCTTAAGCACGGCCTCGAAATTTTCTGCCTGCCACCCACGAGGCGCCATTCGTGCCAAATCAGCAAGTGCTTGCGGAGATACGCTGAATTCTCCCGCTGCTTGGGTTCCATTTGAGCCGATGCCAGCCACGACCATAACCGGAGCTTTTGTCGTGGGATTGAATAACCGCGCGACGATTGCGTAGTCCTCTGTCTGCTGAATATATGGCTTAGAAAAGTCGACGTGCCAATCAAGTCGTTCCGGATGGTCTCGATCTACGATGTAAGAAAGATTCCCTTGTGTTTGGAAATGAAAGCGTAAAGGATTTAGCAGGAGAAGGGTCCATTTATTGTTGTTTGCATTCACTAGAACAAGCGGCCGGCTGCGAAGATTGTCAAGACTGTTCGCCTCAGCTTCGGTAAGGATGAAGGCCTGATCGTGAGCCTCCAGAAATCCGGAAATTTGCGCGATCGTCGCCGCTGTCGGCAGCGAGATACGATGTCCCTCCTGTAGAAAGTGCTCCTCAATGCTTAGGTTGGGCGAGTCAGTTGGACTTTCGGTGACAGGATCTGGTGTCACGGGATAAGGAGTTCCGGTACAGATAGTGACAGGTCTATTTCGGTTTAGAAAAGGCTCCCAGACTTCCTTTAGAGGATCAGGACTGAATCTGGATTTGAAAGCAAACCCGAGACAACAAAGAAAAATCAGGGCTATGGCAGATGTGAAGAGAGGCAGCCTGCGACGTGCGAAGGAAGAGCTATTTACTTGAGGTCGATTTTGATCCCTTCCTAAAAAAATCGAGGAGGCTTCGATCTCGCCGGTCTCGGGGGAAGGTGGCTCAGGAAGTTGAACTAATTGTTCTTCCTCGGCAAGATAGGTGCGGCGACGAAAAAGAGGAGCGTACGAACCAATGGGCACGTCTATTTCGATCAGAGCCTCAGTCGAACTCCGATAATACTGAGCCAGGCGTTTTCTAATCTCGCCGGCGCAAAAGCGCACTACGGGATCGACGTTTGTGTCGTAGTCAATCGGACGATGGAAAACGTCGATCCCGATTGTGCGCTCCTTGAGTTCTGCGGACATCCCATCCAGCGCTTTTTCGACAATATAGCGGAGTAGCGCGGAATATCTACCGCTACGGCGAAAGAGAGAATCCTCAAGCAGTTGTTCAAGAGTTACTCGAACATCCTCCTTGTCCTCCTGGGTTGCGGGTATCCAGGCTGGCCCGAACTCGGTGCCCCTCGTCAAATTCATGCTCCTTGCCGTAGCAATAGGACGGCCATTTTATTTCCTATGCGAAAGTCTTTGCCGGTTCTGACAACGTGACATCCAAAATCCAATTTGCTTTCCAGAGCGACGAGTTTCTAAAACTCCTCAGCCCCGTTTTGGTGTTGATGACGAGCTTAGAGAGCCCCAAACGTCCTTGTGAGATGGAACAGCATGTCGAGGAATAGGGCACATCCTTTGCTGCTCAAAGCATAACGCGTATGTAATGGCAGATTTTTGGTTCTTGTCGCATGCTCACACTTGATACATCGTTGAATATAAAGGATTTAAAGTTTGATACCGTATGAAACCTCCGATTGAAGAGCGGCTCGGCATAGATTGATCCGACTAGCCAAATCCCATTCAAACGGAGCTATCCGAACTATGAAAATATCCGTTCTTCGCGACGAATGTGGAACGTTTCTAAATGCATGTGCCCTCAGAGGTACTCAAACATTCAGATACCTCTCCATATTGCGTCAACGGCAGTTCTGGCTTGCGTCGGAGCCTGATCCTCCGTGTCTCGCGCGAACTCGCCTATTTTCGATAATCAGCATAACGATCAATTCAAGCGATTGACTAAGGCGACTTCGATCATTATATTTGCGCGATCACAGTTTAAACGATAGTCCTTCAGTTTCTTGCAAATCTATCTCCGTGGCCGCAGGTGTGCCGAAACCTGCTGTCCTCGTCGTTCTGCACCGCAGAAAGGTAACCCCGATGATGAAGAGTAACAACCCCTTTAAAAAGCTACGTCCTTTGGTTCTATCTGCGGTGGCCGCCACATCGCTGCTTTCGATAGGTTGTGCGAGTGTTGGCGGTGGAACCACGCAAGTAGTCGCACCCGTAACGACAACTCCAACAGCCGCAAAGTTTCAGGTCTACGACAACATGTTCTACAGCGGCAAGCCCAATACTGGCCCCTTTGGTCTTATACCGTCGAACATCGCCTATGAAGCCGATATCTGGCCGAATGGAGCGACCGCATCCAGTGAAACGGTACTCCCCTCCCGCAGTTCCTTCGACGCACTCATGGCGACCAAAGCTAAAGCAGGCCCGTTGGTGCTGGATGTTGAATTACTCGGACTCAACTCCGCCCAAAATGAACAGGTTCTAGCTACCTTGGCTGATTGGGTCCATCAGGATTGGCCCGGCAAGGTGGTCGGCTATTACGGAACCAACACATTGACCGGCGTGTCTCCCCAGAACTTGGTGTATGCCCAGGAACTAGCGACGCATGTGGACGTGATGTTTCCCCCGATGTATACGTTCAACACCGATGAAAGTGCGTGGGCAACTCTAGCAGCAACGGAAGCTGCGGAGGCTCGTTCCATTGCTCCAGGCAAGCCGGTTTACTTCTATATTTGGCCCCAATATCACCAAGGTACGCCGATGGCGGATCAGTATCTGACGCCCGCGTACTGGACCTTTGAACTACAGACCTCCCAGGGGATTGCGGATGGAGTCGTGCTCTGGTCATCGTCGAGCGAAGCGTGGAATGACTCAGACGGTTGGTGGGAAGCCACCCAAGCTTTTATGGCCACGCTGCAGTAGGCGTCTTCGCCCTGTTCGTAGGAGCTGTCGAACTCAACAAAGTTGATCTAACGGGAAATTATTTTGAGAAAAATGGAGAATAACGTGAGACGCAGACCCAATCGAATCTTTCTACTACTTACCCTAATGCTATCGGGGGTCTTCGCGCCGATAGGGCTGCTTGCCCAACTCAGCACGGCCACACTGTCCGGAGCCATCACAGATCCAACCGGAGCCGTGATTCCCGGCGCAACTGTGACCCTCGTCAAAACCGACACGAACTTTACACGCGTCGCTACGTCCAGATCCGACGGTTCCTTCCGCGAGGAGTTTCTACCACTCGGGCCATACAAGGTATCCGTATCGGCACCCGGTTTCAAAACTCTTGAGCGCACTGGAGTTGTGCTCACGGTCATGCAGGACGCAACACTAAACTTGGCTCTCGAAGTAGGCACAACCGACCAAACAATCAGCGTCAATGCCGATGTACCGCTCATCAATCTCGGCAACTCCACCATCGGCCAGACCATCACCAACGTTGAGATCGATAATCTTCCGTTGGTGGACCGTGATGTTATCGGACGTCTGCCGCAACTGATCCCTGGTGTTCAAACGGTAAGTAACGTCAACAATCTTGGCTACCAAGAGTACAAAATTCTCGTCAATGGATCGACCGATGGCTTCGTTGGTCAGGTCTCCTACTACCTTGACGGCGGCCTAAACATGACCGGTCTCCGCAATAGCGGCAACCAAGTCCCCAACCCTGACGCCATCAGTCAGTTCGACTTGGTTACGAATAACTATAGTGCAGCACTTGGGCATTATTCATCCGCCGTTGTCAGCGTCGTCACCAAAAGTGGCACCAACAACTTTCACGGCTCAGCGTTCGAGTTTTTCCGTGACAGAAACTTCAATGCGATCGCACATAACTCTGGCGTGGGCGCTACCAAGACTCCCTATAACCAGCACAGATTCGGCGCTACCCTGGGCGGTCCCATACGCCACGATAAGGACTTCTTCTTCGGTAGTTTCGCAGGTTTTCGTTACATCACATATGGCAACTACAGCGGCAGCTTGCCTAGCGCCGCGCAGATGACCGGAGATTTTTCTGAAAATCTCCCATCGGACATTACAACGTGTAAGCAGACGCCTTCAACGTTCGATAACGCCAACTTTCTGTTTCTTGTCTGCAGCCCCGCAACTGGTCTGCCTTACGTCGGCAACAAATTGCCCTCGGTTGACCCAACAGCAGTGAACATCCTTACTTATCTGAAGCAGAACCTCCCGGCACAGCAGCCTTTCCAGAACGGCGATAACAAGTACACCTACCGCACGCGCTCGCCACTGCCGACACAAAACGAAGAGTATCTGATCAAGACCGATCATCAACTTACGCCGGCACACCGGCTGACCTTCAGCTACTTCCTGCTGAACTATTCGGTCCGGAGTGTTCCCACCACATTTACTCAGGCATGGTCCTACTCGAACTATGCCAACAAGCAGCAGAACGCCAACGCTAGTGATGTATGGACTGTCAGTCCGCGCACCGTCAACCAGGTATGGCTGAGCTATACACGCCAGAAAGGTGGACGCATCCCGGTTCCGGGTGGCAGCACGCTGGCTGACTTCGGCTCGGACTTTGGCGTAGTGGGAACTCCATCCCGTGCGCAGATTGCCGTGGGCGGTGTGGAAGCCTTCACACTTGGTCAAGCCATCACAGGTCCCAAAGCCGGTACCAACAATTACGACATACGTGACGTGCTAAGCACTACGCGTGGCAAACACTCGCTGTACCTTGGCGGCGAAGCAGGCCTGGAAAAAGACTTCCAACTCACCTCACTGGATAACTACGGTATCTTCACCTTTTCAACGACGAACGGTGCGACCGAAGCACGCACCACAAACGGCTTGTCGGACTTTCTCGCTGGTATTCCAGTCAGCATGAGACAGGATACCGGCCTGTATGCGAATGCGAACTATTTCTCCTACGCTCTTTTTGCGCAGGATGACTGGCGTGTTCTTCACGACCTGACCATCAACCTCGGTATCCGCTACGACTGGCAGCAGGCGCCGACGGATACGCAGTTACGTCAAAGCAATTTCTCGCCTGGCGTTCAATCGCATGCGTTCTCGAATGTGACGATCATCGGCAAGACCGGCCCGCAGCTGGCTCCCATCGGAGAACTTTTTCCGGGTGATCCAGGCGTGCCTAAAAGCGGCGCATTCACACCGAACAATCATGCCTCGCCCCGCGTAGGCTTTGCTTATAATCCCTACGGAAACGGTAAGACTGTGTTCCATGGAGCAGCCGGTCTCTTCTTCGGCGGCATCTCCGGCAACGAGTGGGAGTTCCCATCGAACTATGCCCCGTATGCTGTCAGTGATACCTTCAGCAAGGTTGTCTCACTGACACACCCGTACTCAGGTGACCCCACGGAGTTCCCAACCGGTACGAATCCGTATCCACTTTTGAACTTCTCCCATGGGAACAATAGTGCAACCTTCCTGCCCAAAAATCAGGAAGTTGCATTCGATCCTAACTATCGCTGGCCGTACTCCATCCAGCTCAACCTTGGCTTCCAGCAGCAGTTTGGCAAGGGCTTTGCTCTAAGCGCCAACTATGTCGGTTCGCTCAACCGCAAAACACCTCTCTACAACGACATCAACGGACCGCAGTTCAACATCACCGCGGCCGGTACGAACGGTGCAAGCTGTACAGATCTGACCAAGGCTTGCGGCTATGCCAACACCAGCGCGACAGTTGATAACCGCCGGCCGCTTAACTCCCTCTACGGCGTATCGGCAGCGAATCCAGTCTTCAGCAATGTATGGATCATCCGGTCAAACCAGAACTCCAACTACAACGGGCTCCAGGTCACATTAGAGCAGCGCATCACACATCGCGTGAGTGCTCGTGGCTACTATACGTGGAGCAAGACGCTGCAAAGTAATACGCTGGACTCCACCAGTGGCCTGAATGGAACCTTTGTCGACCCGAACTATCCGCAGCTCGAGTACCGCCAGCGTTCAGACCAGGATCGTCGCCATATGATGACGATGTCTTTTGTCTGGAAGACGGACTACTTCGATAGCTATAACCGCATCCTGAAAACAGCACTGAATGGCTGGACAGTCACCGGCATCTGGACAGCGAACAGTGGCCAGCCGTTCACAGTGACCACGGGCGTAGATAACTACTTCTCGGGTCTTGGCAACAACCGTCCGAGCGTCGCACCGGGGAAAACTCCTCACCTGCTCGACAATGGTCACTCGCGAGTTGCGATGGAGGCCCATTGGTTCGATACAACGGCCTATTGCAGGCCCGGAGTTGATGCCGGCTGTCCTGGTCTCGGTCCTCTTGGATTGCTTGGAAACACTCGTCCCGCGCAACTCAGTGACCCCGGATTCCGGAATGTCGACGCCTCACTCTTCCGTGACTTCCGTATCCATCGGGAGCTACGCTTCCAGCTGCGTGGCGAGGTCGGCAACGTTTTCAACCTTGTGAACCTCCCTGGCCCACAGACCGTAATCAGCAACGCCAGCACCTTCGGCGAAGTGACCGGCGCACAGAGCGGCAACATGCGCATCATCACCGTTGGAGGTCGAATCCTGTTTTAGCAGGACAAGGTCCGTAGCATTGCCTCGCTGCTGGCAGGCAATGCGAACTGAACCACTCGTTCGCAAGGCAGACGATTTGCCTTGCGAACGGGTGGTTTTTATTTTGGTCTGATGTGCCACTCCAAGGCTTACTACTGGAAAACTGAGTTAGCGAAACTTCACTCAGGCCTGACTCTCGACAACTTCGAAGAAAACGCCAGGATCAATTCAACCCGACAACGGCCACCAAGCATTCACTCCACGAGGACGGAGAAGCTATTTTCTTGCCGGGCTGTATCCTCTCAAGAAGCAGACAAGCGCCTCTTGCACACGCTGTTGCATAGCTGCCTTGCTTGGCTTGGGACAGTTAGCAAGTGTAGCGCCCATAATCATCTCTGCGGCCACCAAATCGAAAAACTGCCGCGCGCCCACCGCAGAATCCATCTCCCGTAATCGCCCCTTGGAAACCTGCTCGTCCAGGTATTTAGAAACTGCGGTCCTGACCTTTATTGGTCCTTTCGCACGGAAAAGACTGACCAATTCTGGAAAGCGGGCTTTCTCCATTGAGATCACGCGATGAAGGGATATCGCCTCAGGATCAATGAGCCGATCCAGGAGAAGCTCGCCAAACGCTGCCAGAGCTTTTTCCGGGGGATCGTGCGACAACAAGACCGAGCCAAGCTCATCCGCGAGGAACTCAGCACGGCGAAGAATTACAGCGCGGAAGAGATCTTCTTTCGTGGGGAAATGCCTGTAAAACGTCTCTTTGGACGCATGAGCGTGCTTTGCGATCTCTCCCATACTCGTGCCGTCAAAGCCCTTCTCCATAAAAAAGCGAGTCGCGGCATCTAGCAGCCGATCTTTCAGCTGCACTGTTCGATCCACGGCCTTCGTTCGGCTCAAGGGCTTCGTAACTGGCGCTTTTATAGACATGGAGGTTGACCTGAATTGCGTGGATCTTTCTTTATTTTAAATAGTCTATCACCGAGGCGAACCGTACGGTACGTTTCGTATAATATCCAGGAGGCTTGGAGATCGAACGATGAATAATTTGCAGCCGTTGCCTAACGAAGATTCAGTGTCTACCCACGATGTGTCCGATCAAGGCGTTACAACCAACACGAAGAAACGCCGCTGGCAGCGTTGGGCCGTAGGCTTGGTAGTCCTACTCGCTGTCGTAGTGGCTGTAATCAACGGAAGCCGAAAGAGTCGTGCGGATAAAGCCGCTCAAACTGAGCCACCTCCAATCGCAACGATTAGGACAGCAACCGCGCATACGGGCTCCATAGGCTACTACGTTGAAGCCATGGGGACTGTGACTCCTCTCGCTACCGTCAACCTATACAGCCAGGTGAACGGCCGAGTCATCGCTGTCCACTATACCGAGGGACAGATGGTGCATCGCGGTGACGCTCTCATCGACCTCGATCCCATCCCCTATGAAGCTCAGCTCAAAGAAGCCCAGGGAACTCTGCGGCACGACAAAGGTCTTCTTGCTCAGGCCGAGATGGATTTATCGCGCTACAAGAAAGCCTCAGACCTGCAGGCTATTGCGCGACAGACGTATGACGACCAGGAACAGATCGTCGAACAATATAAGGGAACTGTTCAGAACGATACCGGGCAGGTTGAGTACGCGCAGGCTCAACTCAGCTACTGTCACCTGACATCTCCGATTAATGGTCGTGTTGGTCTTCGTCTTATCGACCCGGGTAATACAGTTTTTTCAGGTAGCTCCAATCCGCTGGTTGTGGTCACTCAACTCCAGCCCATAACGGTCGTCTTCAATGTTGCGGAAGATGACCTGGGCCAAGTCCGCGACGAGATTTTGCGCCGGGCTTCCCTGACCGTTGAAGCTTTCGATCGATCCCAGCAAGTGAAGATTGCGACCGGCCATCTCCTCACGCTCGACAACCAAATCGATACATCGACTGGAACAATAAGATTCAGAGGACAATTCGGAAATACAGACCTAAAGCTCTATCCAAACCAATTTGTGAATGCACGTCTTCTGGTGAAGACTTTACAAAATGCTGTGCTCATTCCAACTGCCGCGGTACAGCGAAATGGAACTCAGGCGTTCATCTATGTAGTCACGGGAAATACAGTCAAGCTGCGCTCCATCACGGAATTAACCACTGAAGATGGCATAGCCGCAGTTACAGGCGTCACTCCAGGAGAGATTGTTCCCATCACAGGGTTCAATAAGCTACAAGATGGATCGACTGTATCCGTCCAGACAGGCCAGAATAACGACTCCCCCTCTACCAGCACGCAAGCCGCGATTGGGAGTTCATTGTGAGCCCTTCGAGGATCTTCATCCTTCGCCCGATCGCCACGATTCTACTTATGGTGGCGATCCTTGTCGTCGGTCTCGTTGCGTACACCACGCTCCCTATCTCGGCGCTTCCCGAAGCAGACTACCCAACAATCCAAGTCCAGACCTTCTACCCTGGTGCGAGTCCCCAGGTCATGAGTTCTGCCGTAACTGCGCCACTCGAACGTCAGTTCGGACAGGTCGCAGGCCTGACGCAGATGACCTCGACAAGCTCTGACGGCAGCTCCATGATTGTGCTGCAGTTTGCTTTGAGCTTGAACATCGACGTTGCGGAGCAGGAGGTACAAGCCGCGATTAATGCAGCACAGGGCTATCTGCCAACCGATCTCCCTGTCCCCCCGGTGTACAGCAAGTCGAATCCGGCCGACGCACCCGTTCTTACGCTCGCTCTCACATCCGAGACGCTCCCGCTCTCCAAGGTGGAAGATCTCGTTGACTCGCGTCTCGCTCCGAAGATTTCGCAACTCAGCGGTGTAGGTTTGGTCACCATCAGCGGCGGGCAGAAGCCAGCAGTGCGCATTCAAGCCAACCCCGTTGCCCTCTCTTCTTACGGAATCAATCTTGAAGATCTTCGCTCAGCCCTGGTAAGCACTACGGTTAATACGGCGAAGGGTAGCTTCGACGGTCCGGCACAAAATTTTCAAATCAACGCAAACGATCAGTTGCTTTCCAGTGAAGGCTTTCGCGACGTTGTCGTGGCATACAAAAACGGCGCCCCGGTGATGCTGACAGATGTCGCAAAGGTTACAGATGGAATCGAAAACTCCAAACTCGCGGCCTGGATGAACAAGACTCCTGCTGTCATCGTAAACATTCAGCGCCAGCCCGGAGCAAACACAATCGAGGTAGTCAACGCTGTTGAGAAGCTGCTTCCGAAGCTGCAAACCGGGTTGCCAACTTCCGTAAAACTAACCATACTCACGGATCGTAGTAATACGATTCGAGCCTCTGTAAAAGACGTGGAGTTCGAACTTATCCTGACGATCGCCCTTGTCATCCTGGTGATCTTTGTGTTCCTTCGAAGCTTTACTGCGACAATCATCCCCACCATCGCAGTTCCGCTTTCGCTCATTGGCAGTTTTTCTGTTATGCACCTCCTGGGGTACAGCCTCAATAATCTAACCCTGATGGCTTTCACCATTTCGACCGGCTTCGTCGTAGACGACGCCATCGTCATGATCGAAAACATATCCCGCTACCTGGAAGAGGGCATGAATCCTCTTGAAGCTGCTCTCAAAGGCGCGGAGCAAATTGGCTTCACCATCATCTCGCTAACGGTCTCGCTGATCGCCGTTCTGATTCCCCTTCTTTTCATGGGAGATATCGTAGGACGCTTGTTCCGCGAGTTTGCTGTCACGCTTAGCATCACCATCCTGATCTCTGCAGTCGTGTCACTCACATTGACCCCCATGATGAGTTCTCG
>Ga0302309_10003971_pt1 | contig 11135 bp, 7 predicted proteins | sample III_Palsa_N1_1_FD_200453 | JGI IMG/M metagenome (GOLD analysis project Ga0302309, IMG submission 200453) | Peat permafrost microbial communities from Stordalen Mire near Abisko, Sweden - III_Palsa_N1_1 | ecosystem: Environmental > Terrestrial > Soil > Palsa > Peat permafrost | place: Sweden... | reverse complement strand
TTCGTTGGGCTGATACTTTTGCGCCGTGCGATATCCTGCCATCTGCGGTTGGGGTCACCGATATGGACTTCAAAGATTTCTTCGAGCCACCGGGTGATCTCTGCCATCGATGCCTGGCCGTCATTGATTTGATTGGTGAGCCAGATACCATAAGCCAGTTCGACCAGGTTGATCGTGTCACCGGTCCATTTTAGTTTGGGCACAGATTTAGCGCTTTCGCCCGGCCCGTGACCGTATAAAACCGTCAGTTTATCGATCAGTACATGTTGCAGACGTTCGGCGGCGATGAATTTGGCAAACAAATAATCCAGCGGGGTGGAGAAACCCGGAAAGGGATCGGCCAGTTCCAGAACGGGAATGTCGCCCGGGTGGCCTTCCCTCATAAAATATTGTGCGTCCAGTTCCCGCGCGCCGGTCCGGAAGTACTGGTAATGAAAAGCATTGGTCCGGAAAAGACGGAACAGATACAAGAGTTCCTGCTCATAAAAGGCCTTCTGCATTTCACTGGTGCCCGGCGGTACATTCGTGGTAAGGTTATAAATATCCACCTCGTAAATTTGCAGGGCGTAAAATGCGGGCTTGACGAATTTGAAAAAATGGATTTCCTCATCTGTCGAGCTAAAACCGTTTTGGACTACCTCCTTTTTAATCTCGTTGATTTTTTCGCTGGTCAGCAACAAGGTTTGCTTGAGGCGTTCCAATGGTGTTATGGTTTCCCCGTCAAGCAGCGCGATGCTTGAGCGGAGCGCTGCCAGGGTCATTTCATATTTATGTTTTTTCATGATCGTGTTTTTTAACTCCACAGGAGCGTTTGTTCTTCTTCGCTGAGTTCAAAGGGGAGAACTTTAGCTATCCAGTAGCTGATGATCTTCCCATAGGGACTTGCTGCCAATTCGGGAAAGCGCCCGGCTGAGATAAACCATAGCGTGATAAAGTCCTCTTTAACGTGCCAGGCTTTCTGCCGTCTCACGGCATTGACGCTCAGTTCACGCAGCAGCTTCAGGAACAAAGCTTTTTCGGTTACGGGCAATTCGATCTCGCGGCAGGCCTGCCGGTAGACCTGGCTCAGGCAGTTCATAAGCCGAACTCCTTTTTGATGTCTTCCCAAACATTCAGCACTTCGTCCAGATGCGCTCGTTCATGCAGTGCCGTAACTCCCATGCGGATACGTGCATCTTTCAGGGACACGGCCGGGTAATTGATCTGGTTGGCGTAAACGCCTTTCTGTTGCAGGGCATGGCAGATGCGGGCATTTTTGATCTTGTCACCCACTCGTACCGGGAAAATAGCGGATTGCGTGTCGCCGATATTCAGGCCTAAACTCAAAAGCCCATGCCGGAAATATTTGATATTATCCTGCAAAATGGCCATCCATAAAGGTTCCTCATCAATCAGTTCAATGGCTTTCACAATTGACAAAGCCGCAGGCGTGGAACTGGCGGAGAATAAATGCTGCCTACTTTGGTATTTTAAATACCTGACCATTTCCTCGCTGGCTACTAGATACCCGCCTATATGACCAAAGGTCTTGCTGAATGTGCCGGTAATCAGATCCACATCATCCCATGCGTCAAAATCCTCAATCAGCCCCCGGCCTGTTTTGCCGATCACACCCGTACCATGCGCATCATCCACCATTAGCCTAGCTCCATACTTTTTGCATAGCGCAATGATTTCCCTTAATGGTGCGAGATCACCATCCTGTGAATACACACCGTCAATTACCACCAATACCAAAGGATGTTTCCCTGCCGACATTTTCAGGATGTGCTCATAAGCGGACAGGTCATTGTGTCTGACTGTTTTCCTGTTCACCATTTGACAGCCTTCCATAACCGAAGTGTGAACACCCGCATCGAGGATAACCAGATCATCTTTTGTTAAAATACATTGCAAAGAGGCACTATTAGAGGTGTAACCGGTCGTATAAATTATAGCGTGCTTCTTCTTGAAGAAACCGGCTATCTTTTTTTCCAATAAGGCGTGATAATCATAATGCCCGCCGATAGCAGGTGAAGCACCCGCGCCTGAGCCATATTTCATTATCCCATCAATTGCTGCCTTCTTCACCGCAGGATGTTGCGTAAATCCGAGGTAATCATTGGAGACGAGGCTGATCACATGTTTACCCGCCATTTCAATGACAGGCCTGCAGCCCGTTGTGGTTACAAGCCGATAGTTTAATTGTCCTTTTGCGGACTGGTCATCGAGATAAGCCTGAAAAAGTTTAGCCCTTGCCCAGGCATCCATTCCGGCGATATACTCGAAATCCCGGAAGCTGTTGTTGTCAAAGTTCTGCTTCATGATTTTTTAATTTTTGAAGCAAAAGAACCCGGCCCGGCAAATAAAAAAAAGTGGATACTCCCCGAATACACCCCCCACAAAAAAAGACATAAAAAACCCGCTGGAATGAGCGGGCTTAAGCAATTGGTTTTTAACTTATCCGAGGTATTTACGCACGTCCGTCAGCATGGCCACAAGCGATTTTTTTATTGCTTTACCACCTCCGGTTATTTACTGTACAGCCTATTGAAAAAAACTTCCTGCCCAAAACTCATCTCTTGCATTTGATGACAACTGATAGCAGTTTGGTCAGCGAATGGTTCCATGTGTATTTCCCAATATCTAACGGTTCATAACCCTAAGGTTAGTAGTTCGATCCAGTTTACATCTAATTGATGAACAGGTTAGTTATGTGGACTTGTAGCTACCTTTGTCCTGGTCATACAATGTGCATACACACCAGTGCTGTACGAATTGAATTAAAACAGCGCCTTATCCCTTGGACGTAATATAAATTATAAAATCTCTTTAAATTTTAAATGGATTATTTCAACATTCTTTACTCATAAGCCTAAACTCGGCCGTTACAGACTAATCAAGTCATTAGATTTTTCGCATAGGTAACGGCAGTTATAATTATTTTCAAGCTGTTCTTTAAGTATAAATATCTAAAAACTTAGCACGGAAATCACCAAGGGACATATTTTGCAAGGCTGCTGCTTTGGTAGTTGAGATAATATCTTGGGCGATCGCGCGGAGTAGAAGCTGAATAAAGCGAGTGGATTCTTCCTGTCCACCGTAGCCATCCTTTTCCAGTTTTTTTAAACTTTTATTATAGCGGATCATGAAGTACTTCATGCAACACTCTGAAATTAACCTTAACTCTTTCGCTCGGTGCATAATCGCGCTTAAAGAAATGCCGTACTTATTCTTAATAAGCTGAAGTTCGCAGGTATAAACGGTGGTTCGTTTACCCCCAAAGTATCCCTTAAGTTTTTCGTCGGGTAAAAGCAAAGAACCCGCAAAGGCGTCGCAGAACTGTTTGCGTTGCTTTTCTTCAAAGCCTTTTATGTCAAGGCACAAATGGGCCAGCTCCTGCAATACTGTAAAGCGCTTATTTACCAATGGGATATCTGGATGGTCGTTATAAACAATGACCCCGATCTCATTTTTAATAACGGTCGACATCCCCGAAAAAGAGAGATCAGTGTTTATACAATAAACTTTAATATTGTTTTCTTCGAGTAACTCTACGCAATTAAAAATAGGATCGTTGCCGATCTTTAATAATTCCCTTACCTTGGTAACAGCACCTTTAATATCTGCCAGTCCTTTAATCACGTATGCACGAAATTCAAAAGGCGATTTAGCGGTAATACTAAGTAGATTTTCCAGTTCGATATTACGTTCCAGGTAATCTGCTGTTAGAGTTTGAATCCTTTCTTGTTCTTTAACCGACAAATTTTTCACTTTGCGGAATTCACTTTGATAAAGAATGAACGGACTTTCTTTTGAAAAATAATCAAGTGTTCTGTTGAGTTGCTGACAGAGTTGAAAGAGATTTTTGCGGTCGGGTGACTGCATACCGGATTCTAAACGATTCAGTGCTTGCTTGGATAAAGAGCCATTTAATTTGTCAGATAAGTCCTGCAGAGATAGGCCGCTCATTTTACGAGCATTTTTGAGTCTTTCTGGAAATTGCTTCATGCGTAAATTTAAGCCAGATGTTGTTCTATCAAGCATCCATATATTATAAAAATAGAAAAAAACGATTTGTTAACAATGCGAACGGTGATTAATGCGAACCAGTTACAAATACAACCCTATTAAATAGGTCGATTTGATTAGAAATAAATTGTAGTATAAAAAATAGCCAACGTCCAAGGTTTATAACTTAAAATCGGCAGTTCGTACTTGCTCCCCCATTACTTGATGAAGAAGGAGTTATAAGAAATATTAGGTTTTCACTCCTCCACGTCTTTCGTTTGTAGTAATCTCTTAACTCACCTTTTTTTGAAATACTAATGCCCTTACGCTCATTCTGATCCGGCATCTTTTAATTATACCCCCGGATAGTTGATCGGATTGACATAAACTCCTTTTTGTTGAAGCGCATAACAAATTTTTGTGTTTTTAATTTTGTCGCCAGTACCTACCGGGAAAATGGCCGATAGAGTCGCCAATATTTAGCCCAAGCTTTGCAGTCCCTGCCTGAAATATTTGCAATTTTTCTGGAATACACCTCCTTAAAAAGCATAAAAAAAACTGCTCAAATGATCGGGCTTAAGCAATTGATTTTTAACTTATTCGAGGTATTTACGCACGTCCGTAAGCATGGCCACAAGCAATTTCTCCATAGCTTTTACCACCTCCGGTTCTTTACTGTATAACCTGCTGTAAATACTTCCTGCCTGAAATTCATCTTTAGCTATCGACGAACAATTGGCGGCAATCTGGTCAGCAAATGGTTCCAGGTGTATTTTTCCAAACACTTTGTGATCCCATAATAGCTTAAAAAAGAAAGCTATTGTTTCTATATTCCATTTAAACTCAAATTTAGCTACCGGCCGCTCACGCTCATTTGTTTCCACAAAATCAATTTCTTCCCTGATCCATTTGCTAAGTCTTGTACTGACAGAATTCGCCCTTGCGTCAAAGGAAGGCGTACCGATTTGGGTATCTTCCTGCACCAATTTCTCACACTCCGCATAAGCGAGTAAGCGCGGTCGCTTACCTACAACCTTATTGATACGGTTCTTTATATGTTTTTTACAGTAAATAAAGAATCGGTCATCGTTAAAATCCCGGCCGATAAGCAAAGACAGTAGTGCTTCCTCCGAACTGTTGCAGTCCGCGTTTTCCCAATCCATGATATCCAACTTGGCCAGGTAGCCTTTAAGCCATGTATAATCACCCCAGTTTAGTTTCGTTTTGGGTTCAATAAATCGTTTAAATGGAATAGCTGCAATATTGATCAGTTCTTCGGCAATTTTTTGTTCATTCATAAGCTGGCTATGACGATTCCAAGATTTTTTAAGACTATCTTTTTGCACAACAATAAACGCCTTTGGCAATTTCAGGTTCGGCCTGATTTCATTGGGTATGACTTGTTTAATGGCAGTCATCAATTCGAGGATTACCTCGACGCCGGGCGTAATGGTTTCGTTAATATCATATAGCCTGTCGCAAATATTCACCAGTTTATTTAGCGTATTAAAATAAAACGTATCACGCTGTGTGAAATTTTCAATAGTGGTCAGTTGGAGTGTAATATCCTTTTCTAGCCTTTTGGCTTCCATGTGTAAATGATGGTTTGCCTTGGATGCATCTATAGCTTTATTTTTAACAATTTCGTCTGCAATTGATTTTAGGTAATCGGTATCACTATTCATAGGTTCGTTATTAAGTTTTGTAAATCGTACGGAAATTCAACACGACCTCGCTGCGGCAAGGAAAATTATGAACAAGAAAATTGTTTGGAGTGTTGGGTGACCGGGCGACGTTATTTAATTAATAACGTGGGACATGCAAGCCTGAGACAGAGGTTTTGGGAAACCCAAACTACATGACAAGCATGCCCACGTTAAGCGGGCGTGCACTTGTCTCTGTAGTTTTAAATTTCCCAAATTTCTGTCTGAAGAGTGAAGTGAACCTATATTGTTCTATATATTTAAATAATGTCTATCTGTGTCGTGTTCGTTTTTATGCAAATATAAATTAATAAATTTTGTTGATAAACTCTATTTTGGTAATCTCATAACAAACTCTTTATCCTCAGCTAGAAACGCATAGGCGATTAGGATTAAAGAAGCAGCAAATATTCGAATACATTTGATGTTTAAAAAAGCGCACCCGGCTCTTTCTGGTATACGCGTTGATTATTTGAGTGACAGTATTATCAAACTATTAACTGTTTAAAGGACAACGAGTATTTTAAAATCATAATTCCTTGCGTCACCTGAATACGAAAAGGCCGATTACTCATCTTTTGCACGAATGCGATTAATCAACAAGTGCATAATGATATACATGCTTAAAATTAACATATCCCTATAGACCAGTCACTGATGGATCACCAAAGCATTATATATGGAGGCTCGGGTTATCTTATGTCCTTTTCAGCTTTAATAAAGACATCGCTGACCGTTTCAATATTCTTTTGAATTATGCCTTGAGTGGGACGTTCATAATTTTTTACATAGCACCTATCTTGGTTCAAACAAGCAAAAATCCGTAACACCAATTTAAAACGAACGGCGTTCACGACCGACATCTTAGGTTTCCCCTCCTGTGTTTTACGTAGAAAATAGGCTTTAATTTCAGGATTACATCTAATTGCGCCAAGCGCACATAAATGCAACAATGCCTTTATCTCTTTATTGGCGATATGGGATACCCTGGGTCTGCTTTTATAAAGTCCTGATTCGTCCCGGAAAGGGGCTATCCCTGCATAACAGGCAAATTTCTTTGCATCGCTAAAATCTCGCATCTCATTCGTGGCAATAACAATTTGAAGCGCAGTTATCTGCCCTATATTAGGAACCGAGGTAATAATCGTGTTTATGTGCCGCAATTTATCGTCATCCTTCATCACCTGCGCAATAGCTTCGTTTACCCGTGCTAAATCCAGTTCAAGAGCTTTCAAACTGCTTGTCGAGAGGGCTGTTACCTGTGTATGTATGCTTTTGTTGATAAAAGTCTGCTGTTCTTTCAGCGGTGTCCTTAAAGCTTTGATCGTGGCAACAAGCCGCTTTCTCAACGCGGATAGATAAGCTAATTGGTCGATCACCGGCCTCCGGTGTGCTTTCAGTACCAATTCATGCCGGTTCTTATAAGCATAATTAGCGATACGCATTGAATCAATTTTGTCGTGTTTGCCACGTATCTTTCCCAATGAATTTAAAATCTGCAATGGATTTTCCCGAACAACGTTTGTCTGGAACTTTTTCAACGTCGAAAGCAAATGATTGCAATAAATTCCAGTTGCCTCCATGCAAAACACCGCCCTGGTCATCACAAATTTCGGTAATAGCTTTAATTCGTTTACCAGGATCAATATATCATCAGGTTGATTTTTGATTTCCCGGTGAAACAGAAAGTTACTGCCTGCCATCACCGCAATATCGAGCTTGTTTCTTGAAACATCTATACCGATGAAATAAGTGTAATTTATAGCTTTCTTCATAATTAATGATATTGAGATAACGTCATGGCTCACCCGTAGGTCTGACTTTATTCCTTGATTTCCGGTTAATGCCTCACACCGATGTCAATGCATAAATAAACGGCATGGATTACGTCTTTTGTTAGGTCTTTATCCTCAGACTACGGGTAATGTGCCATGCCGTTATAAGTTCAAATAAACGACACGTTACGTCTTTTTATGTACAATCCTAAGTGTCCGGGTAATGAACCATGCCATCAGATTTTTACAAAAGGTAAACAGCAAGCGCTTCAGTCATAAAATAGGTCTAATTCCTTACGGCCTACTAAGCCTTCTTGCTGTTTACTTTTTTAAAGATTTTAATTAAACAGCAAGTGCTTCAGTCATAAAAGAGGATTTATCCCTTACCGCTTATTAAGCCCTCTTGCTGTTTATATTTTATTAATTTATTAGGTCTAAAAAAACGTAAATAGTCCCTCAATTCTTTAAACAATCCGAAATGAATGTGTAGTCGCCGTCAGCCTATTCAGATGGATGTAAATTTTAGCACCTAATAAATTCAAATTAATCCCGGTTTTATATATAATAGCTCTCTTTCTCAAGGAGAGCTATTGATTAATTAACTATAGTTCAGTAATTAACTACTTTACTGATCTTATAAGAACAAAGAGTATTTTCATTAATTGGGGTCCCCAAAAGTGCGTTTCTCCAAACTTGAAAATTTATTCATGCTTTTTGAAGAAAGCTCATCGTGACATTTCGATTTCGTAAATCAAGTTATTTTACTTTTAATTCTCTATCAATAAGCATTTTGAGATTATTTCCATTGTCTGCCCTTGGATCCAGAGGAATTTCCATAAGTTTCCCCAACTTATTTATTAAAATCAAAGTCGGGCCGCCATCAACACTATAATATTTACTGATAGCGCTATCAAATGCATTTCCACCTGTAAATAAATTCATCCCTAGTTTGGTGGTATATTTTCCCTGTTGTACACTTTTCAACCATTCAGCCTTTGTTTTATCAAGATTGACGCTCAGGAATGAAACCTGTTTATTGCGGAAGTAATCCTCTAATTTGTCAATATAAGGCTTAACCTGAATACAATTCCCACATCCCGTGAACCAAAAATCAAGAAAGACCACTTGACCTTTAAACTCCTCCATTGTGTGCATTTTACCATTCTCATCAGTAAGAGAAAAGTTGAACGCATTGGCACCCGGTGACCGATGATTTTTCAGGGTATTAAGAACCATTCTGAAGTCCAGGTTTTTAATCCGTGATAGGGCATCGTTTATCAGGTCTGAATTATCTCCCGCCTCCACCCGGTCTCTAAATAAAATGTCCGTAATTAATCGTTCTAATAATTTGCCGGAATAATGCCGCTCTAAAAAAAGGTAATATTTGTGATCTGAAAATTCCCTGCCTGAAGAATAGCAGCTATCAAATTCGTATTTTGACCTGATATTTCTGGTATATTGGTCAGCATAAATAATGTATGCTGAATTATTGATATTTGTTAGTTCTCTTTGGCTAAAAGGATCTTGAAAAGTAGCGTGCCTTAAACTATCAATAACCCTTTTACGGGTGGACTCCGCAATATAACGTACCGAATATTTTAAGCCGATCCAAGCACCTATTAAGTTAGCCCTATATATGGTGTAAATAGCGTCGCTTAAAACGTGTTTATTTTCTCTTACAACTGCCAGTTGCTCTTTCACCAAGGAATCGGCAATTTTTATATTTAAAAAAGGATTTTCTACGAAACTTATACCTAAAGGAGCAAAAGCTTTACTGCCCATCGCTTTAACCTGTTGTAATAATTTAAATTTTGACGATCCTTTTCCAGTATACTCAACCTCTTTGTTTTTTTCGAAAATAGAAATCTCATCACCACTTTCAATATAGTAACCCGAAATTGCTTTGGCTAAATACTGGTCGGTCCAGGTCAGCTTTCCGTATTTGTCTTTAAAATGAATAACAATCTGTAAAGGCGCATCTTCCATTTGTATGACGAACCGAAAAGAATGATTGTGAATTTCAGTAGTGTAAGTTTTTGTGAACCCGGTATAATCTGGTGAGCCATACGGGGAGGTTATCAATTCAACAACATCGCCTTCCTTGAATGACGGGTAATAGCCCCTAAGCGATGCATCCAAAGAAAATGCCTTAAACGAGCAAAACAACAATAAGATATTGAACCCGGTCTTTAGTAAAATTTTCATGATCTTATCGATTATTTTGAGGTAAACCACTCAATTGCACTTCATTGTCCGGAATTGGAAAAGCATATCTGGGATCATTGGGCGGGAGCGTATATGAGGTGCCATTTATATTTCTTTTCAGTGTAATTGCAAAGCGGGGATCTTTATTCAGACGCCTAAGATCGGTCCACCTTAAACCTGTAAAAACAAGCTCTTTCCTCCTTTCTAACAAAATTACTTTTAAAGCATCATCCGAAGACGCTGCGATATAGGGTTTAAAAGTACCTGTAACCCATCTTTTCTTTAGAAGACTGTTCAAATCAGACATTGCGCTTTGGATATCTCCGCTCCTTGCTTCGCACTCAGCCTTATTCAAGTAGACTTCATTAGTTGATATGCCACTATATACATTGTTATGCTTATCAAATTGGCTGTTAAATTCAATTTCACCATTGCTGTTATAAAAAAAGATAGCCAGCCTGAGATCATTTTGATCGTTAAAAGTTTTATACAATGTGGAATCTATTTGCGAGGTAAATCCAACTATGCCTTCCCCCTCGAAAGAACTATGAAACAATTCTTCCGGTGAATAATTTGGATAGACAGGAAAGGCATTGGGGTTAAGCAAGTTAAAATCCTGCAATGTGTTATTAATATTAAGGCAGTTAGTCGCGTTGGTCAATGATCCCTGAAAATCCCCAATTGCAAGATTAATTCTCGACAATAGCCCATAGGTCGCTTCTTTCGAAGGTGAAGTAATTGTAGTTGGTTTATCGGGTAAAAGAACCAATGCCGATTTAAGATCATTTAATATTTGATCATAGGATTGTTGTACCGTTGCCCTGGTCGATTTTGCATTCAGATCGGAAGTTAAGCGCAGTGGTATACCCAAATCGGTGGTTGAACTCGTCGCATCGTAAGGCATGGCAAAGGTCTGTACCAAATTATAAAACGCGATAGCGCGGAAGAATAAAGCACTACCTTTAATTTGGTTGTACAATACCTGCTGATTTGAACTATACTGTATTTTAGGCAGGTAATCTAAGACTGTATTCGCGTAGTAAATCTGATTATATGAATCGGACCAGTCTATAACGTTAGTACCCGGGTCATAAATCGTTTTGGCCCATATATAGGCATTTCGGGCCGTGGTCGTTTGATTATTCCAATCGGATGTGGTTACAAAATAATCATCTGAGGCAATTTCTCCCAGTACAGGATAGTCATCATTCAGAATCACTTCATCATGAAGGATTCCCTGTAGATCAGCGAGCGTCGAAGGTACTGCCAGACTAATATTTGGTTTTTGATTTAGAAAGCTGTCTTCCTTTTTACATGCGACAAAAAGTGCTGCAGAAAAGATCAGCAACGTTATTTTTTGAAAAGTTATTTTTTTCATGTCTTTATAAATTTGCTTTGACTCCTAATGAAAATGTCCTCGGTATGGGGTATGAATTTGTGAAGTTGGTGCTTAGGTCGGGAT
>Ga0302309_10003969_pt1 | contig 11139 bp, 10 predicted proteins | sample III_Palsa_N1_1_FD_200453 | JGI IMG/M metagenome (GOLD analysis project Ga0302309, IMG submission 200453) | Peat permafrost microbial communities from Stordalen Mire near Abisko, Sweden - III_Palsa_N1_1 | ecosystem: Environmental > Terrestrial > Soil > Palsa > Peat permafrost | place: Sweden... | reverse complement strand
TGCACATAATGAAGTTCCAGGCCGAAATTGACGTAATGCCCAAAAAAGAAATACTTGATCCGCAGGGAAAGGCGGTAACCGGCAGTATGAAAAACCTCGGCTTAGCCGAAATTCAAAACATCCGTATAGGAAAACATATTTCGCTGGAGATTGATGCTGATACCGCAGCTATTGCACATTCAAAGGTTGACCAGGCTTGCAAAAATTTATTGGCTAACCTCATCATGGAAAGCTATAGCTTTAAGATAGAGCAAGTTTAAAGCCTTGATTCGGCTTCGGCTTTTAGTTTAGCCAGGGTAATGGAATTGACAGCAATGTTTGATTTGGCCTGGTTAAATTTGGTAATGATCTCGTATGGATTTGCCCCCCCTGCCTTGCTGGCCAGTTCTACCTGCTGAATTAATGCCTGAGTAGTTAACATACCAAAAAATCCAAGTGTCGATTTTATTTTATGTGCCGATAAGCCCGCATTCAACCAATCTTTTTGTGCCATATAATCGCCAATCATCTTTAATAATTCGGGCGTTTGCTGCAAAAACATGTCTATCGACTCTATAATAAATTCATCACTGCCATCGGCAATTTCATGCAAAAGAGAGAGATCAAGGTCTTGATTAGATGGGATATCGGACATGTTAACTGTTTATAATTATTTCAAAATTATAATTTTTTTATTAGCAAATTATCTTTCAGATCGTTTTTAAGTCGCAAAATTGTTACATTCAATACCGGGTGGATAAATTGCGGGGCAATTTCGGCAAGCGGTTCCAGTGTAAACCTGCGGTTCTGCAGTTCAGGATGGGGGATATGCAGTCCCGGCTCACTAATAATATCCGAGTTATAGAATAATATGTCGATATCAATTGTCCGCGATCCCCACTTTTCTTCACGAACCCTCCCCATTTCCTGTTCTATAGCCAATATTTTTTTAAGAACAGTTTGTGCCGGTAAATTGGTTTGCACTAATATAACCTGGTTTAGGTAATTGGGCAAGTCTGCCTTGCCCCATGATTGTGTTTCATAAATAGATGATGAAATTGTTACAATGCCAATTTGGGCTTCAATATGCTTAATTGCCTGTTGCAGCAGCTGTTTCCGGTGGCCCAGGTTGCTGCCTAATAGTAAAAAAACGTTATTCATGTTGTAACAAACATTATAGATCAGGCTCTTAATATTTTACCGTGTAGATTTTATTAAGTTTGCATAGATATATATTTATAATATTAAATGAAAGAATTTTTCAAATTTGTTTTTGCCAGCATGCTGGGCGTTTTTATAGCCGGTATTTTACTTGTTGCTGTTGTTGCCGTATTCATTGTTGGGATTATAACGGTAGCAAGCAGTGATAAAAAAACGGAGGTGGAACCGAACTCGGTTTTACACATCGCGTTTAATTACAGTATTAGCGAACGTACGCCAAATAACCCTTTAGCAGGGTTAAGTTTTTTAAGCGACCGTGATAAATCAATTGGCCTTAAAGATATACTTGCTAATATTAAAAAAGCCAAAACAGACAGTAATATTAAAGGCATATATTTAGATGAAAGCTCAATAGAAGCCGGTCAGGCAACCATTGAAGAAATACGAAATGCCTTAATCGATTTTAAAAAATCAGGTAAATTTATTATCGCCTACTCAGAAGTTTATAGCCAGGGTTTTTATTACCTGGCATCGGTAGCTGATAAAGTTTACCTTAACCCAAAGGGTATTTTTGAATTGAAAGGGTTTAGCTCGCAGGTTACCTTTTTAAAAGGTGCACTGGATAAATTAGGAGTAGAAGTGCAGGTAATTAAGGTAGGTACCTATAAAAGCGCCGTTGAGCCTTATTTTCTCACCAAAATGAGCCCCGCCAACCGCGAACAGGTTACCGCTTACCTTGGCTCGATGTATGATCATTTTTTAACCGGAATAAGCGCCAGCCGCAAAATAAACAAGGATTCGTTATTTAATTATGCCGATAAAATGCTTGTAAGGGAGCCGGAAGACGCGTTAAAATATAAGCTGGTTGACGGCTTAAAATACAAAGACGAGGTACTGGATGAACTTAGGCAACGTACCGGGCTTACCAGTAAAGCTGATATAAAGAGCGTTGACATTGGCGAGTACACCGGCTCGGAAATTAAAACCGAAGACGATAAAAAGGGAAGCCCACAGGGCCGTATTGCTATTGTATATGCCTCGGGAGAAATTGCAGGTGGTGATGGAGATGATAACAGCATTGGATCGGAAGGTATTTCAAAAGCGCTGCGTAAGGTTAGGCTTGATAATAAGGTAAAGGCGGTAGTATTGCGTGTCAACTCGCCGGGCGGCAGCTCATTGGCATCAGATGTAATTTGGCGCGAAGTAATGCTGACCAAAAAAGTTAAACCTATTATTGTATCAATGGGCGATGTAGCGGCATCAGGCGGATACTATATTTCCTGCGCAGCTGATTCGATCATTGCCGAACCAAATACCATAACCGGGTCTATAGGCATCTTCGCTATTTTGCCAAATATGCAAAAGCTGTTTAACGACAAGCTGGGTATCACCTTTGACGGTGTAAAAACCGGCAAATATGCCGACCTGGGCGATATTAGCCGCCCGTTGTCCTCTGATGAAAAACTGATATTGCAAAGCGAGGTAAACCGCGGCTATGATGAATTTACAAAAGCCGTTGCCAATGGCCGTCATAAAACGCAGGCTTACATCAATAGTATTGGACAGGGGCGGGTTTGGACGGGCGAGCAGGCCTTGAAAATTGGGTTGGTAGACCGGTTGGGTAATATTGACGATGCCATTACAATGGCCGCTAAAAAAGCTAAATTAAAAGGCTATAACATAGAGACTTATCCTGAGCAAAAAAGTATCTTCAATAAATTTGGCCTGGGCTTAAACGCCGAAATAAAAGCCCATATCCTGCAATCAGAACTGGGCGAAAATTACAAATACTATGAACAAATAAAAGGCGTTACCCAAATGATGCGCACACCGCAGGCAAGAATGCCGTATGAGGTGGAGATTCATTAATGGATCATAGTTTATAGAAATCCCTCTTTGTTTTCTTAAAGATTAAGCTGCCAGCTAAGGCGGCTTTTTTTATGTGGAAAAATTAAATAATAAATAATGTGTAAATTATAAATTAAATAATATTTTTGTTATGCCTAATAATATATATCAAAAATTAAACATTACTTAGAAAGAAATACCAATATAAACGATACTCTTTTTAGCTGATAGATACATCTACCATTATAATACATCTGCTTCTATAATAATTTATACTGACGGCCACGGGCAAATTCGTGTTGCACTTATTAAATTTTATATGAAAACAATATTTTTTACTTTAACAGTAGTTTTTTTATGTACAGGTATTAGCCGCGGGCAGGAACTAAGGCCTTATACAATGTATAAAGCCAAATCAGATACGTTTATCACAAAAAAGCTGACCGGCAATAGCATTATGTGTGTTCTTAATACTAAAAACACCTATTATAAAAAAGCGCATAATTATACGAATGTGAGCACTGTTGAAGAAACAGACAGGTCTAAACTGCTAAATTCTTTTACACAGGTTTTTAATACTGACCGCTTAAAACAATTGGTATCAGAAAGCTGCATGCAAATGCATATTTATGTTAACCCTTCCGGCAAAATATTGGAGATCATGTTCTACTTAAAAAAGAATACTTCTATCACGGCGACGGAGTTGGAAGCCCTGGAGAAAACTGTTAAAAGCAATATATCATTCAATTTAAAACCAGAAGAAACAAAGGCGGGTGAGTTTTATATTATATCTCAATTAGTTAAGTACAACCAGGTTTTGACCAGAAACATAGAATAATTCAATAAGGACATAAAATAAGATAGCGCATCACAGGTATTCATCCTCGTATTTTTTGGCAGCGGCAGCCATTAGTTTCAATTGCTCTTTTTCGGCGGGTGTCAAATGATGTTCCCCTCTATCCATTAGTTCATAAATAGCTATCATGGTTTCCTGGTAACTTGCTTCAGTTGTTATTATGGGTTGCTTTTCCATTTCGTTTTCTGATAATGAACTAAGATAGCATAAGTTTTGTATTTAAAAGGTTTTATAGTTATGTACTATTATCCATTAACTAAAAAAGCTTTTGTATTTTTACGTTCACCCAATTATGCAAAATAAACCAACAGCCAATAAGGTTCATTCGCTATTGCGACTTAATAAAGTGCGCAAAAAAAAAATCAGCCTGTTTTTAATATTCTGCGCTTTCCTGTTAACGGGCACATGGATGTTGTTTTCTGCTATGACATCGCGTGGTTCAATAAGCAATACAGGGATATCTATTGTTACAGATAAAACTATTGGTGCCCCTGCCCGGCATGGATTGGATAAGCTGGAGGAAATATTAAAAACAAAAAAGATACCATTTGAAGAAGTTGCCTCTCCACAGCAATCTAAAAACCGGTTAATATTAGTTGCCGGGCTGACCTATGGTAACGGAGAGGCATCTCTGTTGATCAAATCGGGTAAACACAGCGTTAATAAAAAAGCGGAAGCTTTAACTATATGGCGCACCCATTGGCAGCAAAAACAGGTATTGTTGATCAGCGGATATGACGATACCGGGTTGATGTATGGCTTGCTGGATGCAGCCCGCGAAATGGATATGGGCAATGATGTCCAAACATCATTTAAAAAAGTAAAGGAAATAACAGAAAGCCCGGAAATAAGGGATAGGGCGGTGTCGGTATATACCATGAACCGAGCTTATTGGGAAAGTCGTTTTTATGACGAACAATACTGGAAAAAATACCTGGATATGATGGCCGAAAACCGGTTTAACTCGCTGGTAGTTATTTTTGGCTATGAAAATGGCGGTTTTATGGCGCCCTGTTATCCTTATTTTTTCAATACAGACGGTTACCCGGACGTAAGAATGGTAGGCCTCACTGCCGAACAACAGCAACATAACCTGGCTGCCATTAATAAGCTGATTGATATGGCGCACCAGCGTGGTATCCGTTTTACAGTGGGTATCTGGGATCATATTTATCGTGGCGGTGTGCAGGCAGGAGGGATGCCGGGCGCGGAAGATGCAGTTAATCACCCAACGGCTGGATTGGTTTGGGGTGTCAACGCGAATAATTTAACGGCATACACCAAAGCATCGTTGACGCAATTTATTAAGCTGATACCGGTTGATGCGATACAGTTTAGGATGCACGGCGAATCAGGCCTGCAAAAAAACGAGGGAGAGGCCTTTTGGCTGGATGTTTTTAAAATGATTAAGGCGGTAAAGCCCGAATTGCGCATTGATATGCGCGCCAAAGAACTACCCCGGTCTGTTATTGAAAGCGCCATAAGCACCGGTATAAAATTCAGGATAGCTACTAAAGTTTGGATGGAGCAAATGGGCTTGCCTTATCATCCTACACGTATTAACCCCGAAAAAAGTTATATCAGGCATAGTTATGGCGACCTTTTGCGGTATCCTAAACAATATGATATGTATTGGCGATTATGGAACGGCGGGACAAACCGGGTATTGCTATGGGGCGACCCGGCATATGCCCGGCGCTTTATACAAAGCGCACACCTGTATGAAGGCGACGGCTACGAAATAAACGAACCGCTGGCTACCAAAATGGAGGCACAGCCGCATGATGCCAAACCTTTTGACCTGTTGCAACCACAACACCGTTATTACCAATATGAGTTTGAAAGATACTGGCACCTTTTCCAGGTTTTTGGGCGGTTGGGATACAACCTTAAAGCGGATACCGGTATTTGGGACGGAGAGTTTACCAAACGGTTTGGCAAAACTAATGGCCCCCTGGCAGAACAGGCATTACACACAGCCAGTTGGATATTGCCGCGAATAATTGCATCCGCTTATCCTTATGACGATTTCCCTACTACACGGGGCTGGCTTGAAAAACAATATTTGGGCGATCTGCCTGTATATGCCAAAACAGTAAGTACCGATCTATGCCAGTTTGCGGGTTTTGATGAAGAAGCGCAAATGTTACTGCAAAATGGAGAAACCGCTAAGATCAGGCCCGCTGCTACCAGTATATGGCTGCAGCAAACAGCAAATAAAGTATTGAACCTTGTTGAACAAATAAAAAAGCATAACGATACACAAAACAAGGAATTGAGCTCGACATTAGTTGATTTGCAGATCCATGCCAACCTGGGCCTTTACTATTCAAGGCGCATACCTGCTGCTGTGTATTATTGTTTGTACAACAGGACGCATGATGTTGCTGCGCTTGATTCGGCTATCGCAAATGAGCGCCGGTCTATTGACGCATGGCGGCAAATTGTAGCGGCGGCGGGAGATTATTATACCGATGACCTGGCGATGGGAGCACGAATATATAATCTTTGCGGGCACTGGAAAGATGAACTTGTAAAAATGGAAGCCGGATTAAGCAAACTGGAACAACAACGACAATCTGCCGACCCTAAAGCTATGTTGATGAAAGCCCCTGTTTATAAAATAACACCGGTGCCGGCGTTTAATACGTTATTCAAGATTAAAAATAACGCACCCGGCAAAGTTGCAGTTGGTAAACCAATTACTATAAGTGTGAATATAACAGCCCCGGCAGGCGTAAAATGGGCGCGGTTATGCTACAGGGCTGTTAACCAGCAGTTGGAATATAAAACTATAGCTATGCGGGATGTAGGTAAAACAAATGAATATAAGGCGGTTATACCAACCAGTGATATTGACCCTACTTACGACCTGATGTATTATATTGAATTAATGGACAAAAAAGGTAACGGCAGGATTTACCCTGATTTGAATAAAGAAACACCTTATCGCATTATCGGTTTTATAAGGCCGTGATAACCTTAAACCTTATAATCGGCAATTTGACGAACTATGTTAAAAATGAGAATTTTTCTCAAATATGATATTTTATTTAATGATATAATCTATATTTGTTAAATAAATAGAATAATTATCTCAAAAATAATGTTAATTGAATTTACAGTCGGCAATCATTTATCCTTTAAAGATAAGAAAACATTAAGCCTTGAGGCTTCTTCAATTAAGGAATTTGAAGATAACGCTTTTAAGGCTGGTAATTATAACCTGCTTAAGAGTTCTGTAATTTACGGGGCTAATTCAAGTGGTAAGAGTAATTTGTTAAAAAGTCTTACCGCGATGAAAAGTATTGTGAGAACATCGGCTCAAATGTCTTCCGCGGATAAAATTGATATCAAACCGTTTTTACTAAATACAGAAACAGTAAACAAGCCATCCTATTTTGAGGTGCTGATCCTTATCGATAATATCAGGTATAGGTATGGATTTGAAACCGATGAAAATATAATTCATACTGAATGGCTTTTTAAATGTAAATCAAAAACAGAATCACTTTTATTTATACGAGACAAAGATAAAATAGAAATTACCAAGGAATTTCATGAAGGAAAGGGGATAGAAGAAAGAACCCGTGAAAATGCTTTATTTCTTTCAGTATGTGACCAGTGGAATGGTGAAATTTCAGGAAAGGTAATAGGCTGGTTTAATGGCGGGTTAAATATTTTATCAGGGTTAACCCATGAAGATGGCAAGCCTTCTCTAATTGGATTTCATAAGTCTTTAAATATAGACAGCGCTGCCAATCATTTCATTAAGCGGTTTGATCTGGGCTTTGAAGAATTTGGGGTCAGAGAAGGCAATTTAGTAATCACCCGTCACAAACGGTATGATGGCAATGGTAATGAAATGGGGGGATATTGGTTTGACCTTGCAACACAAGAATCATCCGGGACGAATAAAATCTTCGATCTGTCTGGAGATATTATGGCAGGATTATTATTTAATAACATTATTATTATTGATGAACTTGACGCGAAGCTGCACCCGTTATTAACAATGGCAATTGTTAGATTATTTAACTCGACGGAACACAACCCTAAAAACGCCCAACTCATTTTTGCTACCCATGATACCAATCTTTTAAGCTACGGTAGTTTCAGGCGTGACCAAATATATTTTACCGAAAAAAATCAATATGAGGAAACAGACTTATACTCATTAGTTGAATATAAAGACGATGATGGCTTGAAAATAAGGAACGACAGATCGTTTGAAAAAGATTATATAAATGGCCGTTATGGTGCAATCCCTTTTATTGGCGACTTTTCTAATTTAATAAACAATGGCCAGGATAGCGAAAATTGATAATGCTATCAAGAAACGATTTGCACGGAAAGAACGGAGCCGGTTTGTTGACGTTAAGGAAAGGCGGGTTTATTTTTTAATAATTTGTGAGGGCGAAAAAACCGAACCTAATTACTTTAAAGGATTAAAAAAGGATTTGCCGATTGGGACTTTAGTTGTTGCAGATATGACAATTAAAGGGACTGGTAAAAATACTGAAAGCCTTATAGATTTTGCGATTGGTTATGAGAAAAGGTCTTTGCAAAAGTTTGACAGGACATGGGCCGTATTTGACCGGGATAGCTTTACTGAAGAACAATTTAATAATGCGATAACCAGGGCAAATGGTAACCAAATTAATTGCGCATGGTCAAATGAAGCATTTGAATTATGGTTCTTACTACATTTTCAACTGGTTACTAATGGAATGTCGAGAGATGATTATAAATCATTTTTAGAACGCGAAATAAAACGGGTTTCAAAAAAAGAATATCAATATAAAAAGAATGATATAAATACCTACCCAACCCTTAAAGAATTCGGCGATCAAACACAAGCTATTAAATGGGCTAAAACATTAAAGGCTCAATTTACAGACAGTAGACATGCCGATCATAATCCGTGTACGTTGGTATATCTGTTAGTAGAGGAATTATTTAATCCACAAGGTTTAATAAAAGATTAAGCAAATAATCTTCATATCTGTCTGCCACACAAAAGGCTTTTTCGTATTTTTACGGCCAAACCAATTATGGAAAATAAGTCAATAGCCCGTAAGCTTCGCCTGCTATCGCAACTCATGGAACTGCATGAGGTTAATCCGTTTAAAATAAAGTCAATCGCCAATGCGGCCTTTACGGTGGATAAGCTGCCATATGCTGCTGCCGGTAAAACTTTTGAGGAATTGGAGAAGATTTATGGCATAGGCAAAAGTGTGGCCGCTAAAATTATTGAACTGGTGCAAACCAATACAATGGTTGAATTGGAGGAGCTATTAGCAACAACGCCGCCGGGCGTGGTTGATATAATGGGCATCAAAGGTATCGGCGCTAAAAAGGTGGCTGTTATTTGGCATGAACTGGGCATAGAAACTATTGGCGAACTGTATTATGCCTGTAACGAAAACCGCTTAATTGAGGCTAAAGGTTTCGGTTTAAAAACGCAGGATGAAATACGCAGGCTTATTGAGTTTAAAATGGCCAGCAATGGCAAGTTTTTATATTCGCAGGTTGTGCCGGAAGCAAATGCTTTAATAGATCAGCTTAAAAATACTTTCCAGGGGGCTTTAATTGATTTTGCGGGTGAGTTCAGGCGCACGTGCGAGATCATTACAGAATTGATCATTGTATTGGGTAGCCGCGACCAGCAAATAGCCCTGCAAACCGTTTTAGAATCGGAATTTATAAACGATATAAAAGTTGATGGCGAATGTGTGAGCGGCAAAACGGAAAACGGGCTGCATGTAAGCATATATTGTGTAGAGAAAAGATACTTCCATAAAACTTTATTCATAAAAACAGGGAATGACGAACATGTTAAGGCTGTTTTTGAGCGTACACCGGAAGTACCCGATCAACCGGAAACCCAAGAATTAATATACCTTAAAGCGGCAATGGAATATATCAAACCAGAATTGCGCGAGGGGGATATTTTTATTGAGAAAGCCGCAAATAATGATTTGCCTGTATTGATCAGCTATCATGATTTAAAGGGAACACTGCATAACCACAGTACATGGAGCGACGGTGTTAATACGGTAGAACAAATGGCAATCTATTGCCGTGATGAGTTAAAACTCGAATACCTGGGCATGTGCGATCATAGCAAGAGCGCCTTTTATGCCAAGGGTTTAAGCATTGAGCGTGTTTTGCAGCAGCAAGAAGAAATAGACCACCTGAATAAAAAGTTAGAAGGCTTTCATGTTTTTAAGGGAATTGAGTCGGATATTTTAAATGACGGTTCGTTGGATTATCCTGACGAAATTTTAAAGAAATTTGATTTTATTGTCGCCTCTGTTCACTCCAACTTAAAAATGGGAGAAGAAAAGGCAACTGAACGTTTGATCAAAGCCATTGAAAACCCATATACCACGATATTAGGCCACCCAACCGGGCGTTTATTATTAAGCCGAAACGGTTATAGCATTGATTATAAAAAAGTGATTGATGCCTGCGCGGCAAACAGCGTTATTATTGAAATTAATGCCAACCCGCTGCGGCTTGACCTTGACTGGCGCTGGCACCAGTATGCGCTGGATAAGGGCGTTTGGCTATCAATAAACCCCGATGCGCACCGCGTTGAGGGCTTTTTAGATATGCATTATGGTATATTAGTCGCCCGTAAAGGTGGTTTATATAAAGAGCGGTGTTTAAATGCGTTAAGCCTGCCCGAAATAAAAAGGGTTTTTGAATTGAAGAAACAAGGTAAAAAATGGTAATTGAAGAACTTTATAACCATCGCGAACTGGCGCAAAAGGTAATAGAAACACTTTCGGACGATATTGAAACGGCCTGTAAAATGATGACCGATACCATAACCAGCGGTAACAAAGTGCTGATAGCCGGAAACGGCGGCAGCGCCGCGGATGCCCAGCATATTGCCGCCGAATTAACCGGACGTTTTGTAAAAGACCGCAAAGGGTTGCCGGGAATAGCATTAACAACGGATACATCCGCGCTTACTTCTATTGCCAATGATTATGGATATGAGCATGTTTTCTCACGCCAGGTAGAGGCTTTGGCCAGGCCGGGTGATTTATTTATTGGTATATCGACAAGCGGTAATAGTCACGGTATTTTAAATGCGTTCAAAGCTGCAAGTGAAATTGGTTGTAAAACATTAGGGCTTTCGGGCCGCGATGGCGGCGAAATGAACGGGCTTTGTGATCTGAATATTATTGTGCCATCACCTGTTACGGCAAGGATACAGGAAATGCACATTTTGATTGGGCATATCTTATGCAAGGCTGTCGATGATTTGTTTTAGCCTCACC
>Ga0302309_10003966_pt1 | contig 11144 bp, 13 predicted proteins | sample III_Palsa_N1_1_FD_200453 | JGI IMG/M metagenome (GOLD analysis project Ga0302309, IMG submission 200453) | Peat permafrost microbial communities from Stordalen Mire near Abisko, Sweden - III_Palsa_N1_1 | ecosystem: Environmental > Terrestrial > Soil > Palsa > Peat permafrost | place: Sweden... | reverse complement strand
ACCCCCGCCATCGTCCGAATCCGATCCCTTCGCATGCTTGCGATGAAGCACCGGCACATCGCTCTCCGCATCGTCATGCGAACCATAAAGCGTGCTCGTGTTGAAGGAGTTCTTGGCCTTCACTGCCTCGACCGCTGAGAGCGATTTCCAAACCCCAAAACCCTCCCACGCTCCATTAATCTCTCCCGCGCTGAAGACGTCGAAGATGCCAGTCGGCTTTCCCGCCGTTTGCAGTTCATACTCAACCCCACCGGTCAGCGCCAGCGGTGCCGGCCGGCTCAGATAAATGGTCCCATCATTCAGCTGCTCTCCGTCATAGACAGTAACCGGCACCAGCCTGCTGGCCGACGGCTTGCCTGCATCTCCAACCCACTCCAATACCGCCACCGATCGCAGCACCGGCTGATCCTTATCCGTCTTGGCGACCTTGCCAACATACTGTGCCGAAAGACCAGGAGCAAAGCCCCCCATCAAGTACAGGATCGCCAGCGCGGCAGGCAGATTCCGGCGCGATGAAACCCGATCGCCCCTCAACCCCAATCCCGGCGATGACACAGCCGGGCCTCCTCGGGAATAATCACTCTCAGCCCGCAAGCCTTGACTTGCTTTGGCGAACAAATGACCTTCAGCGCACTCGCTGCCCTTAAGCGACCGCGCCGCACCCCGAATCCAATGAATCCCCAACATCGCCCTACAGCCATTAAGCCCCAGGAAAGCAAACGAGGAATCATTCATGGAACTCAACGAGAAAGTTGCCAACTTCACCCTCCAGGACGATCAGGATCAGACCGTCCATCTCACCGACTTCGCCGGAAAGCCAGTCATACTCTTCTTTTATCCCAAGGCGGACACTCCTGGCTGCACCATTGAGGCCTGCGGCTTCCGCGACACATTCGAAAAGCTCCAGAAAGCCGGCGCCGTCGTCCTCGGAATCTCACGCGACACCCCAAAAGCGCAGCGCAAATTCCGCCAAAAGTACGACCTGCCCTATCCACTCCTCGCAGATGTAGACGAAAAGGTCTGCAATCAGTTTGGGGTGCTCAAGGAAAAGAACATGTACGGCAAGAAAGTGATCGGCATCGAACGCACCACATTCGTCATCGGTCCCGACCAGAAGCTCCTGCAGATCTTCCCCAAGGTCAAGCCTGAGGGCCACGCCGAAGAAGTCCTGGCCGCAATTAAATCCCACAAAGCCTGAGCGTGAACCCATCTTGACCAGCGCCGCTCTACCTCGCAGTTGGAAAAAGATGCAAAGGCGGTTCTTCACAGAACCGCCCGAGATCGTCGCTCCGCAACTGCTCGGCAAACTGCTTGCCCGCCGCACCCAGGCCGGCTGGCTCGCCGGCCGCATCGTCGAAGTCGAAGCCTACCTTGGCCCCCACATCACCGCAACACCCGATCCAGCGGCCCACAGCTTTCGCGGCGTCACCGACAGAAACCGCGTGATGTTCGGCCCCGCCGCCCACGCCTACGTCTACTTCATCTACGGCATGTACTACTGCTTCAATATCACTTGCGAACCGGTGGGAAAGGCCGGCTGCATCCTCGTCCGCGCACTGGAACCCGTCCTTGGCCAGCAGACAATGGCCGCCAACCGCAAACTTGGCCCAAATGCCGCAGGGGAGAAACTAACCGGAGGCCCGGGCCGCCTCTGCCAGGCACTCGACATCACCCGGCCCGCCCACAATGGCCTCGACCTTCTCGATCCGGACTCGCAACTGCAATTGCGCCAGGACGACTGGCAACCCGGCCCAATCCATGTCACCCCAAGAATCGGCATCCGCCACGCCGCCGACCTCCCGCTTCGATTCGTGGCAGCCGATCACAGCCCCGTCTCTCGTATCCCATCCGGCCGGGCCAAAATCCCTGTGTAAACTGAACCTCATAGTTCGCCGTCTACCCCCGTACCGTCCCGAATACTTGAAAGGACTTCTAACTGCATGAGATTTCCCCGCTTCACGGTAACCGCCGTCGCGATCACGGTTGTTGCAGCGTCCGCGTCTCTCCTGGCAGGCCGTTCGCTGGTCTTCGCCGCTCAAGAACCGGCCCCACCGCCGCCCCAGACCCAGCCCGGTGGTCCGCCGCCGCCTCACGAAATGCCGGCCCCGACCAACCTGAAGGTCCTGCCTCGCAATCTGACCGGACCGCAGGTTCACGAAATCATGGAGAAATGGGAAGGCGAACTCGGCACCAGCTGCAAAACCTGTCACGCCGCCGATCCCAAGAACCTCGGACCCAACGGTAAACCGCGTCTCAACTTTGCCGACGATTCCAAGGAAGACAAGCAGACCGCGCGCAAGATGTTCAAAATGGTGGAGGACATCAACAGCAACTACATCTCCAAGATCGACAGCTCAGGCGCGCCCGTCACCTGCGGCACCTGCCATCGCGGCCACCTCGGCCCGGAACCCTTCGTACCCGCGCCTGAAAAAGAACACGCTCACTAAGGCCTTGCGGGTAAGAGGCCGGCTACCCGCGCCGGCCTCCTTCGAAGAATGGGCAGCAAGCCTGAAGATCATTACTTCCGGAACAGCTTGAATGCGTGCGTCCACTCGTTCCGCAAGAAGCCCGGGATGCACCAGAGCATGCACAATGGCTCAATTGCGCGCGCCGCTTCCGCAAATCCCATATCCTCAGTCTCCCATCCAAACGCATCCAGGATTCTCTTCACCTGTTCTTTCGCCGCCTGATCGTTGCCGCAAATGAACATCGAAGGCTTGCCGCCCTTAAACTCCGGGTTCACCATCGACGCCGCGCCCACCGAATTGAACACCTTGACCAGATGAGCCTCGGGAAATTCTCTCTGCAATCGTTCCATCAGAGATTGGTCATGAGTTGTGAAGAATGGCAAAACGCCATTTACTGGAGGAGCATCCGCAATCGGATTGGTTGCATCTGCAACCGTCTTTCCCCTGAGGTTTTCCGGGCCGGCTAGACGCAACGCTTCTCCGGCAACATTCCCCTTAACCGCCAGAACAACCAACTCGCCGAAGGCTGCCGCAGCTGCAAAGCTGCCAACCTTAGCCCCTGGGTTTTGCGATCCCCACTCAGCCAACTTGCCCAATGTGCGAGTGCCTGCCATCACTTCGTGGCCATGCTTCAAGAAACCACTGGCCAGAGTCTGTGCAACCTCTCCGGACCCGATAACTCCTACTCTCATCGCCCGCTCCTCGTCGAAAGAAGTCTAGTCGATGGGATCATTCCTTGAAGATGAAAATTGGACAGCCGGTCCCTTTTCCATGACCGCGCCGTTCGAACAGGTACTGAATTTCCGAGCGGCAAATCCGCTGTGATCTTCAGCCCAATTCAGAAAACAAGATTGTCGATAAGTCGAGTCGAACCGACATACGCCGCAACGGCAAAGAGCGATCCTGAGCAGATTTCGTCGACAGCCTCCAACGTAGCCCAATCGACGGCAGCCATATAATCTACGCGCACCGCAGGCTCAGTCGAGATAATCCGTCGCGCCGCCTCAATTAGAGTGCTTGTCCGCGTCTCACCGCCTAGCGCAAGGCCCTGCACAGCGTTCAGAGCCCGGCTTAGAACCAGCGCCTGCTTTCGCTCTTCCTCACTCAGATACCGGTTCCGCGAACTCATCGCGAGCCCATCCGCTTCACGCACAATCGGGCCGACCACCAGTTCCACCGGCAGCCCGAGATCTGCCGCCATGCGTCGTAACACAGCGACCTGCGCCGCATCCTTCTGTCCGAAGAACGCTCTGTCGGGCTCCGCCGCTATCAGCAGCTTAGCCACCACCGTAGCCACTCCGCGAAAATGCCCCGGTCGCGACTTTCCATCCAGCCGGTCGCTGAGCCCCGCAACCTCGACAAACGTAGTTGAGCCCGGACGATACATCTCCTCCGGCGAAGGTGCAAAAACAATCTCCACACCCTCCGCCTCAAGAAGAGCGCAATCGGCATCGAAGGTGCGCGGATAGAGCGCAAAATCCTCGTTCGGACCAAATTGCGTAGGGTTCACAAAGATGCTGGCCGCAACCGCGCCACAACTCTCCCTCGCCGCCCGCACCAGCGAAAGATGCCCCTCATGCAGCGCACCCATCGTCGGCACAAGCCCAACGGACTTGCCCGCAATACGAGCTTCACGCGACCACGCACGCAGCTCTGCCACTGTCCTGATCACCCGCATTTCAGACTTAGCCCCGGCCAGTCCGTTTGATCGCAACCAGCGTAGGAGTACCCGCCGCATCGCGCACTTCCGCCGGCAGATGATAGCTCTCAGCGTCCGTCGGAAACGTATGATGCTCCACGTCTTCGCGATATCGCTCCACCGCATCGCGAATCAGCGCAGCGGCGTCGGCGTACTGCCGCACAAATTTGGCGCGTGGCGCAAACGTCATGTTCAAAATGTCGTGAAAGACAAGAATCTGCCCGTCACACTCCGGCCCCGCCCCAATCCCAATCGTTGGAATCGCCAGATCTGCCGTCACCGCGGCAGCCACTTCCCGCGGCACACCCTCCAGAACAATGGCCCCGGCGCCAGATTCAGCCAAAGCCTCGGCGTCGCTGCGCAGCTGCAGCATCGTCTCCGCAGTCTTGGCCTGCACCCGATAGCCGCCCATCCTATGCACACTCTGTGGAGTCAACCCCAGATGTCCCACTACCGGAATCTCGGCATCCGTAAGCGCCCGCACCAGCTCCGTCCGCGCTCCCTCGATCTTGACCGCCTCAGCGCCGGCTTCCTTCACAAACCGCACCGCATTCGCAACGCCCTCAGAAAGCTTGCCATGATAGCTGCCGAAGGGCATATCAGCCACCACTAGCGCCCGCCGCACCGCCCGCCGCACCGCCCGAGTATGATGCAGCATCTCGTCCACGGTCACCGCCAGCGTGTTGTCATGCCCCAGCACCACCATCGCCAGCGAATCGCCCACCAGGATCATGTCGATCCCGGCCTCGTCGACCAGGCGCGAAGTCGCGTAGTCATACGCCGTAAGCGCAGTGATTGGCTTACCCTCGCGCTTCATTCCCAACAGCGCCGGCATCGTAACTTTGGTTGTCAATTGGGAAGTCGGGGCAGCCGCAGGCTTGCCCTCATAGGGAAGATTGGTAAGGCTCATTCTATTCTCCAGTGCCGCTCCGTCCACTCAGGATGCGGTCCGAACCTCCATGAGTGTACGCCCGCACCCTTTGCCAACGCAAAGCGAAGGAGTGACAATGGTCCCAGAGCATGAAACAAGAAGCCGCCCATTGATCGCGAACGCAGAGCAGATTATTGAAGCCTCAGTAGGCACAGCCCTGGCTGCGGGGCTCGCCCTCGGCGGCTGGGCCTATGCTGCCAATTGGCCATCCTCAAAGATCTTCGGGCGAGCCCTCACCGCTCCACGCAATCCTCGCAGCGGTCCGGGCCAGATCGCGCTCACCTTCGATGACGGCCCCAACCCTCGTTGGACGCCCATGCTGCTCGAAACCCTGGCGCGCCACAACACCCGCGCAACTTTCTTCCTCGTCGGCAAATACGCGGCCACCCAGCACCCACTCGTCCGCCAAATGCACGAAGCCGGTCACATCATCGGCAACCATACCTGGACCCACCCAAATCTCTCTGTAACCGGTACCCGGAAGACGCGCGAAGAGCTGTTTCGCACCTCCGACGAATTGCAGCAGATCGTCGGCGCCCCCATCCGCTACTTTCGCCCGCCCTTCGGAGGACGCCGCCCAGCCACGCTACGCATTGCCCGGGAACTCAGCCTCATCCCCGTTCTCTGGAATGCGATGGCAGCCGATTGGGAGGCAAAGGAGCCTGCGAAGGTTACCCAGTTCTTATCGCAGCTCGTAGAGCGAAACCAGCGGCGCGGCAACGCCACGAACATCGTTCTCCACGATGGCAGCCATCGCACCCTCGACGCTGACAGGTCTGCGTCTGTCGCAGCTGCCGGCCTGCTGATCTCCCGATTTACTGCCAACCACCAGTTTGTAACCCTGGATGCCTGGCAGCAATCAGTCTGATTCAACCGCCCGTGTTTTGAACTACTTGCTCGGCGGCGGCGATGCCGTGTTCAGAGCGTCCTTCAATTCCTTGGAATAGCTGGCAACCAAGGTGCGGGCGCGATCCTGCATTTTCTTGGTAGTCTCGGGCATCATTTCCTTCATCATCGCGGGCTGATTCTCCAGCAGATGTTGCCCCGCCGGCGTCTGGTAGAACGTCGTGATCGCCTCTACGTCTTCGCGCGTAAGGTGACGCTGATACACCGCAACCAGATCGTCCAGCATTTCGTCCACCGGATACAGCTTGAACGCGGCATCCATGTACTTGGCAGTGACTTTTTCCAATGCCGCCTTCTGCTCCGGAGTAAGAGTCTGGTCTCCCGGCCCCCTCGACTCGAATATGTTCTCTTCACTCCGCAACTGCTGCTGGACGGCCTGCGGCATTGCCTTCAGCATTGTCCCCATCTGCGACCGGATTCGCATGACGTCAAACAGCTGCAGCAATTGCTCCCTGGTAGGCTGATCCGCCGCAGGAATCGTTGGTTTTGGTGCCGTCTGATCCGGGACGGGCGCGGCATCCGGCTCTTGCGCACCGCTCATCAGCGCAAAACCCATCAGAAATATTGCAATGAGAAAAATTCGTCGCATTGGGAGAGTCTCCTGGATTACTGGGCAAGAAGACTCAAACGCCCGCTCGCCTGCTAAAGAATTAGACGTCTCGTCCGCGGAATATGGCCCAAACCGGCCAAGAGCGTCCCAATATCAGCCTCGAAACGCCTCGCGAGCCGCGGCAACCGTCGCCGCAACTTCAGATTCGCCATGTGCGATTCCAAGAAAGGCCGCTTCAAATTGCGCAGGCGGCAGCCAAATTCCAGCCTGCAACATCGCCCGATGAAATCGTCCAAAAGCCGCCGTATCGCTCTTCGCAGCATCGGCATAATCAGTCACTGGATCGCCCGTAAAGAACCAGGTCCACATCGATCCCACGCGATTCAGCGTGACTGGAACTCCAGCATTCTCCGCCTCAGCCGCAACGCCCTCCGAGACCGCCTTCGAAACCGCCTCCAGCTGCGGATAAACCTCAGTCCCATGCTCCCGCAAATAACCGACCGTAGCCAAACCTGCGGCCATCGCCAGCGGATTCCCACTCAGCGTCCCCGCCTGGTACACCGGTCCCAGCGGAGCCAGTAGTTCCATAAACCGCCGCTTGCCCCCAAAAACCCCGCACGGCAACCCGCCGCCAACAATCTTGCCCAGCGTCACCAGGTCCGCGTCCACGCCATAAAGCTCCAGAGCGCCGCCCAAAGCCAGCCTGAAGCCGGTCATCACTTCATCCACAATCAAGAGAGCGCCGTGCTTCGAAGCGATCCTTCGCAATCCCTCCAGATACCCATCCTTCGGGGCGATGCAACCAGCATTCCCCACCACCGGCTCGAGAATGATGCATGCAATCTCATTCGGATACGCCTCAAACGCCTCTTCGACAGCCGCCAGGTTGTTGAATGGCAGCGCCATCGTCAACCGCGCAATCTCTTCCGGCACACCCGCCGACCCCGGAATCCCAAGCGTAGCAACCCCCGATCCAGCCTTGATCAGCAGTCCATCCGAATGCCCGTGATAGCAGCCCTCGAACTTCACGATCCGTTTGCGCCCCGTGGCCCCGCGAGCCACGCGAATGGCCGACATCGTCGCTTCCGTCCCCGAGCTGACAAAGCGCATCCGCTCGATCGCCGGATAGCAAGCCATCACCAGTTCCGCCAGATCCCCTTCAGCTTTCGTCGAAGCCCCAAAACTCGCCGAATCCCGCGCCGCTCGTTGAATCGCCTCCACCACCGGCGGAAACGCATGACCCAGAATCATCGGCCCCCAGGAGCCGAAGTAGTCGAGGTAGCGATTCCCGTCCGCATCGTAGAGATAAGCGCCCTCGGCACGAGCCACAAACGGCGGCTCCCCGCCTACCGACCGAAATCCGCGCACCGGAGAATTCACCCCGCCCGGAAAAAGCCTCTCTGCCCGCTCCTGCAGGGCCCGCGATTGCATCCTGCCCAAATCCACCATCAAAGATTCACCTGAATTCAAGTATATGGGCCTCGCAAATCACGAACCTGATCGCGAATCGAAGCTTTAGGTTCTACCATCGTTACAGGGGAGCAGCCGCAACTTGTCCTCATTCCCACAGCTCGAAAACCGCCTCCTCGTCATCTACGACGGCGAATGCGGCTTTTGCAATCACTCGATCCGCTTCCTGCTGCGCCGCGACCGTAAGGACTGCCTCCGCTTCGCTCCCTCGACCGCTCCCTCGGTCCAGGAGCTTCTCGCAGCCCATGGCGTCCACCCAGCAACTTCAAATACCGGCCCCAGCAACCCTCCAGACACAATCCTGGTATTGCGCAACACCGGCAAGCCGATCGAAGAGCTCCTGGTTCGCTCCAACGCCATCCTCGCCTGCCTGCGCGTCCTGCCTCAACCCTGGCCAGCCTTCGCGGCAATCCTTCGCCTCGTCCCACGGCCCATCCGCGAATCCGCATACCGCTTCATCGCCCGCGAGCGCTATCGCATCTGGGGCCGGTACGAAACCTGTCCCATTCCGACCCCGGAAGAACGTCAGCACTTTCTGTAGCTTTTTGCCGGCCGCAACCCGCATCCGCCCATGCGGCCGGCACCTGATAGAATCTGAGTTTCCGGGTTGCATTCGCAGGCCGAATTAGATCCCTTCCTGAAGGCACACCTTGCCCAAAGCAGATAGCAACGGCCCGTCCGACAAGCCCGTAACCTACGCCGACGCAGGCGTCGATATCTCCTCCGGCGACCGCGCCAAAGACCGCATCAAGTACCTGGCCAAGCGCACCTTCAACCGCAGCGTCCTCGGCGGCATCGGCGGATTCGGCGGGCTCTTCCAGCTCGACCTGAAAAAGTGGGCGGAGCCCATCCTGGTCAGCTCTGCCGACGGCGTAGGCACCAAGCTGAAACTGGCCTTCGACCTCGGCATCCACAACACCGTCGGCTGCGATCTGGTCAATCACTGTGTCAACGACATCGCCGTGCAGGGGGCAACACCTCTGTTTTTCCTCGATTACCTGGCCACTGGCAAGCTTGACCCGGAAATCACCGAGCAGATCGTCACCGGCCTCGCCGAAGGCTGCCGGGCCAACGGATGCGTCCTCATCGGCGGCGAAACCGCCCAGATGCCCGGCTTCTATCAGGATGGCGAATACGACCTTGCCGGCTTCATCGTCGGCGCCGTCGACAAGGCCAAACTCATCACCGGCGCCACCATCGTTCCCGGAGACATACTGATCGGCCTTCCCTCAACCGGCCTGCACACCAACGGCTATTCGTTGGCTCGCAAGCTTTTCTTCGAAGTCGCCAAATACAAACCCACCTCCTACGTGGGCGCCATCGGAGACAAAGCTGGAGCAGCGCTGATGAAAGTGCATCGCAGCTATCTCTCCGTCATGCAAAAACTCGCCAACGCCGGCCTCACCGCAGGCATGGCCCACATCACCGGCGGCGGCATCACCGAAAATCTCCCACGTATCCTGCCCAAAGGCACAGCCGCACATATCGAACTCGGCTCCTGGCCCGTCCTGCCTATCTTCGAGCACCTGCAAGCCCTGGGCCAGGTTCCCCAGGACGAGATGCTGCGCACCTTCAACATGGGCGTCGGCCTCATCGTCGTCGTACCCGGCGACAAGTTCGGCAAAGCCAAGACATTGCTCAATCGTGCCGAAGAGAAATTTCACGTCATCGGTCGTGTCATCAAAGCAGACAAAGCTGGCGAACGCCGGGTCAACTTTGCATGATGCTGCCGGGGGCAAAGCAGTCAGGCGTGAAGAAGCTGGGCATCCTGCTCTCCGGCCGCGGCTCCAATTTCCTGGCCATCGCCAAATCAATTCGCGAAGGCCGCCTGCCCAGCGCTGAAATCGCCATTGTCATAGCCAACGTTCCCGAAGCCCCCGGTCTGAATGCCGCCCGGGTTCTCGGCCTGCCCATAGCGCTCTTTGTCTCCAGAGGTCGCAAACGTGCTGAGCACGATGCGGACGTCGCAGCCTGCCTGCGCGAGCACGGGGTAGACCTGGTCATCCTTGCGGGCTACATGCGCCTGCTTTCGCCCGAGTTCATCGCCGCCTTCCCCAACCGGATCCTCAACATCCACCCCTCGCTGTTGCCAGCCTTCCCCGGCCTCGAAGCCCAGCTGCAAGCCTTCAACTACGGCTGCAAACTCGCCGGCTGCACCGTCCACTTCGTCGACGAGCACTTGGATCACGGCGTTATCATCCTCCAGCGCAGCATTCCCGTCCTCGAGTCCGACGATGCCCACTCGCTCTCCGAGCGCATCCTGGTCGAAGAACACATCGCCTACTCCGAAGCCATCGCTCGCGTACTTTCCGGCGAATACACAATCGAAGGCCGCCGATACGCCCGAATTCAGGCCAAATAAGGTGTCAAGCTCCCGAGCCCCCACTCTAGCCATAAACCATAGATAAATTGAGCTTTATAAGTCTTGTGTAATTGCCGAATTTATTCACCCCGGCGTCTACTCTTGAAGCTGGCCAGGGACACGTCTCCCGCCGCGTTCGTCAGTTCTTCAGCCCTCCCCAATTGGATGAAGCAATCAAGAGCTGTCAGCCGCACCGGAAGGCGCGATTTCCCTGGCCAAATCAAGGCTCGAGCCGCCTTCAGGCGGTCTCCGGCGGAATGAGGACCGAATCGCGATGGCCAACATCCTGGTAAACATTGAAAAGGGAATCGAAATTGGCGCAGCAGACGCCCTGAAATGGCTGGGCAAAGCGCAAACTGCGCTTACCGCAGCCCCCGGCGTGGTGGCCGCTCTGGCCACGCTCATCAGCGCAGTGGATAAGCCGCTGACCGAGCTCTCCGGCGCAATCGCCAATCCCTTGAACATCCCTCTGGATATTCAAACCGCCACGGACCTTAAGGCCGTCTGGCCGGACGTAAAAACCTTCCTGGGAACTCTGGGCGTGAAGTTCTAAGAGGCAGCCCGGAGATCCGGAGAAGCAGGGCCGCTTCCAACCAGAAGCTGCCCTGCTAAGAATCGCATCAAGCCGGCCTATTATTCGCGAAGCAAATACCCATCTTCCACTTGCGGCCGCGTCTTTATAAACGCCGCAACAAACAGCACCGCAAGGGTGAAATCACTCGCCCCAAACATCAATTGACCGCTGCTAATCCGCCCCT
>Ga0302309_10003964_pt1 | contig 11147 bp, 7 predicted proteins | sample III_Palsa_N1_1_FD_200453 | JGI IMG/M metagenome (GOLD analysis project Ga0302309, IMG submission 200453) | Peat permafrost microbial communities from Stordalen Mire near Abisko, Sweden - III_Palsa_N1_1 | ecosystem: Environmental > Terrestrial > Soil > Palsa > Peat permafrost | place: Sweden... | reverse complement strand
ACTGGCTGGTTGTTGTCGGTGGTTGGTGACTGTCTCCGACAACAACCAACCACCGGAAACTGTAAAAGTTGCAAAAATTTTGGTAGGGTCCACCCCTACCGAGTTTTTTTCTAAGCTGGCAACGACCATAACTATGTTGGGTTCAAGCCAAATTTTAACTTGTTGTCAATGAAATTGGTATAAAATCTGGATCTTGGTTGTTGTTGGTAGTTGGTGATGGTTATCAACTACCAACAACAACCAACTAGACAAAAACTTGTCATCATACAGTATAATGACCAAAATTGTTCTACTCCTGCCACGCTATAGCGCTTATCGGAGCACAAAAAAAAATCTCTCCAGTGGGTGACCCTTACAAAATTTTCTGGAATTTTGTAATCCTTTCGATGATGATTGGTGACTTATGGTGGTTAATGATCTCCGATAACAACCAATCACCGACAACAACCAACCAGTCGAAAATTCTGTTATCATACAATATGATGACAATTTTTCTCTTATTTTGTCACGCTGTAACGCCTGTTGTCCTAACAAGTACTGTAGCACTTGTTAGGACAGAGGAAAAATTCCGCCAAGGTAGGGCGGCCCTACAAAAATTTTTACAACTTTTGCAGTTTCCAGCATTTGGTAGTTGTTTGTAATCGTCGCCAATCATCAACGACAACCAACCAGTTAAAAGTTCTATTATTAGAGTTGTAGTAGCAAATTTTAACTGGTTCCAACCATACAGGTGTACTGCTGGTCAGACTAGAGAAAAATTGCGATAAGGGGTACCCTCATAAAATTTTTGGGATTTTGTGCTTTTGGGTGATGATAATTGTCGCAGATGGTCACCAACCACCGACAACAACCAACCAGTTAAAAATCTTGTTATAATACCATATTATAACAAAAACTGTTCTACTTATACTACGCTGTAGCACTTGTTGAAGTAGAAGAAAAATTGCCGCCAAGGTAGAGACCCTACGAAATTTTTTGGAATTTGTGTTTCTAGGTGGTGGTGATTGTCATCGGTGGTTGGTGATCATCGCTGACAACCAACAAGTCAAAAATCTTGTTATAATATGGTATTATAACAAAAACTTCTCTACTTGTACTACGCTGTAGCACCGGTTAAGGTAGAGGAAAAATTGCCACCAGGGTAGATGATCCCTACAAAATTTTGGGAATTTGTAGTCTTCGAAGGTGGTTGGTGATCTCTGACCACCTTCGAAGACTACAAAATTTCTGGTTGTTATATGTTATAATAACCAAATCTTGTTTGAGATCTATCATGGTTGTGCTTGACTGACAGATTATAAAAACTCCTGCTAGGGTCCACCACCACACCCTACAAGAAATTTAAAATTTCAGTGATCTTGTTACCTGAAGTAACAACTTCCAACTTTGACAACTACCTCTTATACAGTCAACAATCTTGTATAATTTTAACTATGACTATGACTGTGATTATTAACAGAGAACAAGTTAAGTATTTTCTAGACAAGTACCCACAGCAACAATAATGATAACATTGATTGATTGATCTGGCAGCAGGGTTAGTTGTTATAGCTACTACTACTGTTATTACACTAACTTATATAATGGTAACAATACTGGACATATATTAAAACTACAGACTAGACTAAAATTACAGTATCCCACTCATAACAATATAAGTTACAGCAGTATAACTTTATCAGGACGGATAGGATAGAAACATTTTGGTGTTCCGAGAACACCAACAAGATGTTGTATTTATGGTTGTCACCTGACAACTGTTACTGAACAGCTAGACGATAGACAGCATAGACTGTGCGGCTAAACTTGGGTGCTGCTACAACTATCAGGGTGTGTGGTAGGATAACATCAATACCGAAGTGCCTACGCAGAGCATCATGTGATGGTGCGTTGAGCGCATGTATTTGTGTTTTGGTGTAGGCCTTAAGTTGGGCGTTAGCCTCAACAATCTTCTGCTCGATTCTGTCAACATCATATTGGCTGTAATCATTGATCTTTGCATATGTTCTACCATCATAGTCATGTTGGTTATTGTCAGTGTCGTGATAATCATCATCATCACTATTACCATGATAATCATCACCATGATGGTGATGAGGCCAGATGGGCCTCTCAACATCTCTTGAAAGCCTGTTATATTTAGGGTCGGACATCAGCAAGGCTTCAGCCAAACGATACAACTCAGCGACTGCCGCCTTAACAGTAAAGTAACCATCACTCTTTACTTCCACTCGCTGTTTATCAACATCAACTTCGAGTATGGCAAAAACATTGATATGGCCATTACTATCAATGACAACTTCTGGGCTATCAATGAGATTGTTGCTATGATAAACACGTGACATTCTTTCTATCTTAACAATACTTTGTTATTGATTATAACAATAATAATAACAGTAACGATAGTAACTACAACTTTAAGTTGTAACTCTTCTATCTTGTAACTCTTCTATCTTGTAACTCTTCTATCTTGTAACTCTTCTATCTTGTAACTCTTCTATCTTGTAACTCTTCTATCTTGTAACTCTTCTAAGTTGCAATAACCCTATATTTCCACTACAAGATGCGAAGTATAGTGTTAGTAGTAATGTTGACATCAGCTTGATTGACAATTGTACCATAGATCTTGGGGTCGCCAGATAGTTTGTAGACATTCTTGAAGCTCAACCTACCACGACTGACCCCTGTCTGTGGGTCAATAACCTCAAACGTCAACATGAAGTTGGCTGAGCTCCTAAGACTTGCGAGGATGTCACCTGCTCTCAATGGGTTACTACCTGTAGCCTGTAACTTAACTATTTCGGGCTCAATAGCAACTCCTACTAAGGAGGTGTTAGCAACAATCATCTGTGAAATACACCTGTAGTTTAAATGCAGATGTAAGATGGTGTTAGTAAGTACAGGTTTGTCATTGTCACTAGCTAGAAAAATGTAAGCACCACCATCATTAGGCTCCACACTACTGTCACAAGCAATAATAGCCTTATCCATTCCACTACTATCATTGTCAAAAATTATGCTAGCACCATCAACCGACAAGATCTGTTTAAGTCTGTCAAGTGTCACGTAAGCACCAGTCAGATCACTGAAATAGGACAACAATGTTTCCAACGGCTCACGTGCTATCACAGTGTCGACTGTAATAACCGGACCCACATACATAATGTAAGTTATAAATGTAGAGTATGACATCGTGTCTTTTATATATACATATATATATACAAATATAGTATTACAAGTTTACCTACTACTGTAATTTGCAACAGTCGCAACACTTGTTAATTATTGCATAATAACAGTGTGGGTGTTAGAGGATAATGCTAGTCTAACTAGCATTGAGAAAGAGGAGATATCTGTCACTGTCATACACAGAGTGTTATAGTAGTAGCTGTCTTAATAAGTCCTTAGAAGCTGCGCAACAAACCCAGGATTAGGGTTAGCGGTACGACGGCGCTGACGTACATAGAATAGAGCTTGTTGATAGGTCCAACCTCGACGTTTCATTAGATGGAAGACAACTAGTGAGACACTACGTGATACACCCATATAACAGTGAACATAAACTCGCTTGTTAGCTGTGATCATTCTGTTAAGATGATCTTCGGCCACTACAATAGAAGGGAAGAGTGAGAACTGTGGCATATCATACCAGTTGTGCTTGGTGTAACTAATGTTATCACCAACAGTTAGATAGTTAGGTACTTCGGCAGCGCAGTTAATGATGTCAGTTATCTTCAAGGTTTTCAATAAGGATACTAGTGTGTTCTTACCATCCCGATTGTAAGCATAACCACCTAAGTAGAGGTTAGATGTAATCTGTGAGATAGCTTCAGGACTCTGCATCTTTTGTAAATTTATGTCCTTTTAGTAATAAAAGAACAAGTCCAACTTATCTATTCTAACGTCTATTGTTGTTGTTGTTGGTTTCTGTTACAACCAACAACAACACCTTTACAGTCCCAGACTATAAAATGAATGACAAGCCTACATAGATCCGCTTGTAAATTGAGATATGTGATATATTTTATTTATTTTGGCACATAAAAAAGTCGTCGACTATGCTACCTGAAATCAAGGAGTTGAGGGTGACCAGAAATGTTGATGTGGTCGTTGATCCATTGGATACGGGACACATCTACGTCTACAACAGGGATAGTGCTGAAATTAATATTTACAATACCTTCAGAGGTAACTTGTCTAAGACATTCCATGTTAGTCAGTATGCACCTATGAAGACAGAGCTGTATGTGTGGTCATCAAAGATCTTCCTGTTTGCGTTCTCTGCTAGAGGTGGCTACTATTCGCTGATTGCATACGGTAGTGCCTTTGATAACAGACCATCAGGTGAGATTATCGATGAGTTCTCCACTCGAGACCTATACCGTGAACGAGCTCTAGCCGGCACCAAACACGGTTTCGTTACCACTGGAGGCTTTCTCTGGTTGGCTGTACACCCTGCGGCCTTCAATATCTTCGATCTGTCTGACCCAATCATTAGACTGGTTGATTCAAAGGGTACACCCAAGACTGACTTCAATCTATCAATGGCCTATGATGTCAGCGCCGACACGGCCTTCGGCGATGGAAGAGTTGCCTTCAAGTCTGAAAACCAGGATAGCTACTTCATCTATAAGATAGGACAGGATCATCGTTTGATCTTCGTTCTCCGTATCGATATTCCTATTACTATTGCTGCTGCTACTGTTAGCGACAGCAACAACAACAGCAGCAACTTTGCTATGATCAACGAGGATACCGTTATTATCTATGATAGACCGGAAGCCTCACTTATCGCTGTTAAAGGCTTTGAGCCAGTTGGTGAAGATAAGTATGACGCCTATTACGAAACTGGAAGAAGTCAGCTCGAATGGACGCATCATGTTAGAGATGTGTCGTTGACTTCTACTGTCATTCCTGCTGTACTTCACGGTAAGTCTGTTGTGGCTGTCGTCAGCGACTAATTCTCACTATGCTGCATTGCATTGCGTTGTGACATAAGACAGTACTAATTACTTGTTGAACAAGTAATAAGAATGTTAAAGTCTACTATCTGCGTTTAGTAGTTATAGGTCATTGGAAGGGGGTATAAGATGCTACCAAGTACAAGGGTTTAAAGCTATCCAAAGTGCTCTTGAAATAGACCATGTTACACTGTTGGAGTTTTGGACCTTTGGGTCTTTAGACTTTTGGACTTGAAGTCGCTTGAGGATAGAGTGTGAGAATATCGAGATTCTCATATGAGACCAAAGGTTCTCGGGTAAGTCTACATCCTCATAATCCTTATCTGATCAGCAGTTATCAGCATAAGTGTCTAGCCGACGGCCTGTATAGTATGTGTGCTTGTGGCTACGTCACTTTGTTCTTATCAACAGTTCAGTCACCAAGATGGTCAGACAGACAAGGCCATGATCAGCAAGGGTATAAGTATTAGAGCTATCGAAGACTACTATGATAGTATTAATCTCTACAAACTAGATTTGTAGACTGTTGTAAGATGATAACATGGTAGTGTTAGCTACTGACAAACTTGTTTCTACCTCACAATAATGGACATGTTGACTAAGTCAACATGTTTAATGGACCCAGTGGGATTCGGACCCACGACATCGACGTTATGTGGCTAGGTATGGTAGAAGGAACACTCTTACTCTTCTTCATTATCTTATAATAGGGGCTGTTATCGTTCCACATCGCGGTATTCCGAGGTTGCAGAAACTTATGACTAGAGTAGTAATCCTCACCTCATTGCATGTAATCGTAATCATGATCGAAGAGAATTATCCTCTCAGAGGAGTCTCCAGATATCTCGACTACACTAATTCGAGCCTTGAGTGTATCCGACTCAAACTTCCTCTCCACATAGCTGACTGAGATCTTGTCGTACCTCTTGTCTCTTGTCTCTGTTATGACGTATGTTTAACATACAAAAATGACACACCTCTACACTAATTCCACAAATGAATGCTTTTGACGTCGCTCGCTCTAGGCATTATTCTGTAGCTAATGTAGCCGATAGCTATGATAACTATCGTGATAGCCATGAGATCAGACTGGAAGGTGATATTAATAACTTATCTCAGCAAGATCAAGCCATGGTAGATACACATCTCCGATTCATGGGTAGCTTCATGATGTTTGAGGCAATCAGAGATAAGTTAATAGAGGAGATACATCAGAAGAAATCTCACAAGAAGAGGACAGTGTATCATCTTAACAACACTCGTGATAGACCCTATTATGACCTAATTCTCTTTAGAGGACAGAAGTCTATCTCAAACATGTCTGGTCTCCATAGCAGTTTCTGTTGTGAAATGGAGGAAGTAATGTTCCAGCAACTTGCTAATTATAACTGGAGTGCGGCCGTAATGATTTATTACTCCTGGGAGTCTCCACTTCTGGCGGATAAAAAGCGGGAGTACTCAAGCTTTAGTGAGAGTGATTTTCTCCTCAGTGATGAACAGTTGCTGAATGATGACGACATTAAAGTTATTTGTAGATATCGTAATAATTTTACCACCTTCTTAAGTGGTATCATTAGCTGGTTGGCTGTGCATAGTAACCGTAGTAGTAAGGATATGTTGAAGGAGATCAACAAAACTATAAAGAAAATTAACAGCGTCTAAACCAGTAAGGTTACAAGTCTAACTTGTAACTCTGTCTTTGACTACCAACTCTGTCCTTCACCACCACCAACTCTATCTACCAACAACCTAATAAATCTAACTAGGTAACCTTAGAGAAGTGGAAGCTGTTCTCAACCCTTGCAACCTGGAAATGCATGTATTTGCTGTAGTAGTCAGCCAGCAACATAATCGGCTTAAAATTGCCGTTGTAGAAATAGAGGTGCATCAGCTCTATGATTTCCTTGTCAAAGAGCCTATCGAGGCTATGTTCTTTAACTATCTCACCACCGTTGATTACACCCATAGAGTGGCCAAACACATTAGTTGCAGAGTAGTTGGGGGTGTTGGCTGGGATAACAGCAGAGACATCATATGTCATATAGATGCGGTAGCCACCGACTGTGTTAGTAACGAAATAGGAAATAGGGCGATTGTTGATCCGACCTTCCAGAAGAAACGCTTCACCCTTCAAGTACAGGAACTTAAAGATTAGTTCACCCGACTTACCAAAGGGATGTTGCCAAGTACTAACCTGCATACCATGTGTAATATTGGCTGTATTGTTGAACATGTGGAAACTGGGATCAGTACAGATCTTTGAGCCAACTGGGATCGACATCTTGTTACTTTTTTTTATATGCTATAACAATTGTTGTTTCAGATATGTAGATATGTAGATGTGTGGATATATACCATATTCAGCGTAGTAGACTTGTAGTCACTCAGTAGCTGTATACCGACAGGTACACCTGTAATCTCTAACAGTCATACTCTCGTACATTTCAAGTTGTAACAACTTGTAGTTGTTAAGAGTTAAGATGATATCTAGACACTAACTATACTTATAGTAGAGTATTAGTCATATATATATATATATATATATATATATATACAGTTACAAGTTATCAGCAGACCGTAAAAATATACCACAGTAATTTTTGACGGTAAAAATCACACTGTTTACATGACGTCAACAGGAAGTTGTGAATCACAACTAAAACCCAACATACTGTTTATACTGGTCGATGAGTTCCGCCATTATCCTCTAGTATATGAAGCTAAAGTTATGAAGGAGTGGCGGCAGAAGTACCTGTCAGCCTTCAATCAGTTAGCAGCTGAAGGTGTAACTCTCAATCACCACTACTGTGCCTCTACCGCCTGTGCTCCATCCCGAGCTTCACTCTACACTGGCCAGTGCCCAACTTTACATGGGGTGGTCAGCACTGATGGAGCTGCCAAATATGCTTACGACTCTGACATGTCATGGCTGGACCCTCAGTCGGTACCTACTCTGGGTCACATGTTGTCTCATAATGGTTACGACTGTTACTGGATAGGTAAGTGGCATGTGTCTATTACTCAAGATATTACGGTACCAGCCACCCACGATAACGTCCTAACTTACGATGAACACGGTTTACCTGACTTCACCGGTATCAAACAGTACTTGGATACAGATCGTCTATCCCAGTGGGGCTTTCACTCCTGGATTGGTCCTGAGCCACACGGTGCATCACCACTCAACTCTGGCGACTCAGCCAAGTCTGCCCGTGGTCGTGACCCCTTCTACGCCGAACAGTGTATCGCTGCTCTGGCGGAGCTGGCTAAGGCCCGCCACCATCAGGAGCAGGAGCAGGTGGCATCAGATGATGACTCGGTCTACGGCTACCGTGATGTAGAGGATATCATTGGTGTTAATAACAACGATGGTCGTTATTCTAACAATGTTGATAACAGTGGTCGTTATTCTAACAATGTTGATAACAGTGGTCGTTATTCTAACGACAACGACGATAACCATCGTGATCCCTGGTTGCTGACCTGCTCTTTTGTCAACCCCCATGACATCGCTTTGTTTGGCAGCACTACGGATTCGCCTAACTCGGACTTCGACTTCAACATTGAACCCGAAGATGCCGTGCCGGAAGATGTCTTCAACGCCTTATTCGATCAAACGTTCACTGATAATCTGGAGAAGAAGCCGGTGGCTCAACTGAGCTACCGTAACAACTATCGTACCTGGTTCCCGTCCTTATCTAATAAGGAGACCGCTCGCAAGTATTTTCGTATCTACTACAATCTACAGCGCAAGGTTAACAGGGAAGTGCAGAAGGTGTTAGATTATCTGGATCAGACCGGTATGGCTGACAACACCATCGTAGTGCTAACGTCTGATCATGGTGATCTGTTGGGTTCTCATGGTTATATGCATCAGAAGTGGTACAACATGTATGAGGAGACTACTCATGTACCCTGTCTTATCAGATGGCCTGGTAGAATAGCTGCCGGCAGCCACTATGATGGCATCACTAGCCACCTGGATATTATTCCTACCCTGCTAGGGCTAAGTGGTATTGGAGCAGACACACTATACGAGCAGGACTGGTACTTTGCCGACTTCCTCAACTCGCGAAAACTGGTTGGTACCGACCTGTCGCAGCAGCTGTTATCGTTACAATCAAGTAAGAGTAGAAGCAGACGTGCCGGAGGTGCCTCTGGTACTGGAGGTATTGGAGGTAACGGAGGTATTGGAGGTAACGGAGGTATTGGTGGCATTACCAGTAATAGTTATTACAGTACCAGTGCCGTAGCCACCGTTAACTTTAATGGTGAGATCATCTTCAATAATAATAATAACAGTAACAGCAATAATAACCGCAGTACAAGCCAGAGACAGGCCTGCAAACCTAAGACCAAAGAGTTAGCCTTTTTCATGACCAATGACAATATCACTCGAGGCCTGGGTATCCACAACTTCTTACTAATGCCACCTACCACTATAACTCAACCTACCTCTGTATATGCCATAATAGTAAGATTATCCCAGCTGGACAGTAGATATAGTGGTATTTGGAAGTTTGCCAGCTATATTGATGCTAAGAGTCTGTGGACCAATCCTGCTGGCTCTGACAGTGGCGTCATCACCACTCCTTATGATGACTATGTAGTCAACTTCAAGTTCGCCTGTGTCAATGGAAAGAGGCCTTTCCGGGCTGCCATCTTCTGTGAACAACCCTGTAACGCCTGTGCTACTGTTAGTAGTGACGCTAATAGTAACAGCAGCAGCAGTAGCAGTATCACTAATGGCATCAACGGCAGTAGTGATAGCGAAGTCGCTAAGTTGCAGCTGACGGCCTGTGTCAACCGTAACGTCAAAGTTAAGGCGGTTAATAACCAGTATGAGATGTATCACTTGGACAATGATCCTATGGAACTGACCAACTACGCTTACTTAATTAAGACTGGTCAGATTAAACCTGGTGAGCCTATCTTCGAGGTTGCTGAAATCTTGTATGGTCTGCTGCTAGATGCCTTCGAACAGTATGCACTGTCACCCCGTGACGGTCAGGTGCCCGGCGCTGTCACTGTTGAAGACCTGTAATGGATGTCTGTACGGATGGTTTCTGTACTACGAGGTAGTTTCCTATTATAGGGATCTAGTAGGTACAGATCTATAACTGTCATAAGATGATGTCTGTAGTATGAGGTTACTTCATACTATGAAGTCTAATAAGATATAGAGTAATTCAAACTCTAATAAGATTACAATATATAGTTGTAGTAGACTAGTTTATGGTCTAAACCTTAATAGAGATATAGTCGTTGTTGTGAAGTAACGTATAACCTAAGTCTTGGCTAGTACAACCTGTAGTTTATAGTTTGTAGTTCATAACTGCTACAAAGTAGCCTTGTAGACTAAATCTTAATAAAGTTATAGTTTATAACTGTTACAGGATACAAGTGTAGAGAGAGAGAAGATTAGACTTACTATAAGTCTAACAGTAGTACAGACTAGCACAACTTTGGGTCAATATGGCGTTTGATGTTATGAATCTGTCGTCTTAAATGTCAAGCCTTGATTATAGAAGTAGTGCATCTGTAGTTGACCACTAGATTGCCAAGACTTGTACTCGCCATGACGCTTACCATTGTCATAGAAACAGTGTTCTCGTAGTCTACCATTACTGAACCATCCTTTGTACTCACCATGAAGCTTACCATGATCATAGAAACAGTGCTCGAATGGTTGATCATTAGGATGCCATGATTTGGACTCACCATGAGCCTCGCCATGGTCATAGAAACAATGTTCGTCTAGTTGACCCTTACTGTCCCACGTCTTATAGTCACCATGATATTTACCATTCAGTGTTGAGTACATAGAACGTCGTTTCTCTACAGCGCCCGGATCATCCTGCCAATTAATGATAGTCGTGTACTTGTCGTCACCAGTATAAGTATTGGTGACTGTTCTTATTAGTTGTTTGGGTCTAACTGGACTGATTGTAACTAGGCCGATGTGGTTGTACTGAATATCGTTAATCCTATACTCATCGTAACGTGTTTCGCGATCATCTTCGTAGTCAATAATGTGCATGTAAGGAGCATTGAGAGGGCACCTTAGTTCGACCATAATAGTATCATCGTCGAAGTCTCGGTGGTATTCGTCACTGTAATACTTGGTAACTCCACGTCTAATGTGTTGAGCCTCCCAACGCTTGACAAAGTAGACTGAGTTGAAGA
>Ga0302309_10003960_pt1 | contig 11151 bp, 8 predicted proteins | sample III_Palsa_N1_1_FD_200453 | JGI IMG/M metagenome (GOLD analysis project Ga0302309, IMG submission 200453) | Peat permafrost microbial communities from Stordalen Mire near Abisko, Sweden - III_Palsa_N1_1 | ecosystem: Environmental > Terrestrial > Soil > Palsa > Peat permafrost | place: Sweden... | reverse complement strand
GTATCAGGTGTGTATTGTATGGCTTGTTTTCACCTAAATCCATCAAGGCTAATATATCCCTGGAGTTGGTGGTAGAGTTATTACGGTTGGTGATCCAAACCTCAATTTTGGTAATATTTACATTCGAACTGATCAGTGGCGAATTTGCCAGTGCCTTATCATAATTATTCCTGAAATATTGCGCCAGGAAGTAGTGTTTGTTCGCATCATAAGCATCGGTAGTCAGTTTAAAATTACCTTGCTCCGCGCCGTTGGTAATAGTAATGGTTTTTGATTGCGAACGCTGTTGCGAGATGATGGAAGTGATATTCAACTTGCCAAATTTTAACTTGGTTTTTACACCGAATAGCGCCTGCACACCGGTAATGAGTGTAGTGTTTAAAGGCATGCTTACCGTACCAGCCTGTATTTCCTGTATGATATCATCTGGCTTGCCTTTGTAATCCATTTTTATCTGGTTATCAAACTGGAACTGGGCATTGGTATTATAGTTGGTGGCCACCGTAAGGTTGGTGCCAATGGTACCGGTAACGTTCAGCTGTATTTGCTGATCGAAATTAAAATTGAACTGGTTACGCTGCTCAGAATTAAATAAAGGGTTTGAGTTTTTATTTATTTGGCCCGCGAATGTTGCATTGGCTGATCCCTGTGCTTTAATATCAATGTTTGGCCCGCCGAAGATCTGTTCGAACGTTTGGCTATGAATTTTAATCTGCGGAATAAAGCCAGGCTGCTGCGATTGGTAGGCATAGTTATCGGCCAGTGTTTTAAAGTAATCGCGTTCGGTTTCCTGCTGTTTAATAGCCAGGTACTCCATGTAGGTAAGGTACCTTGGCGCGCGGTAAAGCATGTTACCTACACTCTCGTATAAAATATATTGGTTGGTGGTGGGGTCATATACAATAGTACGAACCAAATTTGGCGGATCGGCCTCAAAAATACCCTCGCGCAAGCGCATATTGTTTGTTTCCTGGATATTGTAAGGCTCCTGTACTTTTACGGTATCCTTATTGGGGGTTACTATTGTTGGATCGGGCAATTGGGCAAAAGATCGCTCTGTTCCGCAAAAAACGAAAATAATTAAGATGCATACAAGTGTTTTGAGCGTAAGAATCTTAGTCAATCAGCGATCAAATTAATATAGTAATTATAAGTTTTTTAAGGCGGACTTGATCAACTGTTCAACAGTTAAATCTTCCGTGCTTTTATTCATTTCCTGGTCCAAAACCTTCTCAGCGGCGTTGCGTGCAAAGCCAAGCATTACCAGCGCCGAAAGCGCTTCATCCTTGGCGGTATGCGTTGCAGGCATTACGGTAAGCGTATCAGGCCCTTCCTTGCGAAGTTTATCCTGCAATTCTAATATTACACGCTGGGCCGATTTTGGGCCAATACCCTTTATACGTTGAATTAAGGCAACATTACCACCAATAATTGCATTTTGTATTTCGATTGGTGTAATGGACGAAAGCATCATCCGGGCCGTGTTAGGGCCGATGCCTGAAATAGAGATTAAATGAAGAAACAAGCGGCGTTCACCCTCTTCGGCGAAGCCATAAAGACTGTGGCCATCCTCCTTAACATGCAGCCAGGTATACAGTTTGCAGCGTTCGGCGGTACCCAATTGCGAATAGGTGTGTAATGAAATGTTGATGTGATAACCTACTCCGCCGGCATCAATCACCACATACGAAGGGCTTTTAAAAGCTAATTTACCATCAATATAAGCGTACATGTTTCTTCTATAAATTGTTTTTTAAGTGTAAGTTGACTGGATGTAGTTTAGGTATTGGCACTTAGACGAACAAAGCCGCCATTGGTTTAAAGCTAAGAAAAATAATTCTCACCCGTTTTTTTTGACCCTAAATTATCTACGTTTTTAACTCAGCCATAAACATATTCTATTTTTTAATCGTCTTATCTGCATACTTTACAGCTTGTGGTCAGTGTTTCACCGTACCACTTATACTGGTATCAAAACAATGTACTATCGGATGGTGCGGTGAAAACACCGACCATAGGCTAAATTTTTATTTTTAAACCCGGCCAATAGCTTATTATTTTTTAGTTTCCTATTCAAATTATCTTACAGCCTGTGGCCGGTGTTTTCACCGTACCACTTATGCTAATATCAAAACAATGCACTATCGGATGGTGCGGTGAAAACACCGACCATAGGCTAAATTTTTATTTTTAAACCCGGCCAATAACTTATTATTTTTTAGTTTCCTATTCAAATTATCTTACAGCCTGTGGCCGGTGTTTTCACCGTACCACTTATGCTGATATCAAAACCACAGGATAATGTATATTGAATGGTACGGTGAAAACACCGGCCATAGGCTAAATGATACGGTTAAAACACCGATCATAGACTAAATATATCCTATTTATTTTTAATTATTGTGCTATCATTACTTTCCTTCTCTTGCGCGTCAACAACCGCAATGGTTATCATATTCACAATCTCACGTACCGAACTTCCTAACTGCAGCACATGTACCGGCTTTTTCAAACCTAATAATATCGGCCCAACAGCCTCGGCGCCGCCAATTTCCTGCAATAATTTGTAAGAAATATTGCCCGACTCCAGGTTAGGGAAGATCAGCGTATTTGCGGGTTTTCCGGTTAGGGTTGAGAATGGGAAATTATCCTTCAATAAATCAGCATTTAACGCAAAGTTGGCCTGCATATCACCATCTACTATCATGTCAGGATATTTATCATGCAGTATCTTCACTGTTTCACTTGTTTTATCGGGAATTATTCCATTGTTCGAGCCGAAGTTAGAATAAGACAGCATTGCCACACGCGGCGTAATGTTAAACTGTTTTACCGAGCGCTCAATCAGCACTGTAATATCAACTAATTCCTGTACCGTTGGGTCAACATTTACCGTTGTATCGCCAAAAAATACAGGGCCCTTTTGGGTAAGCATCATATACATACCCGCTACCCGGTTAATACCAGCTTCGGTACCGATGATCTGCAGTGCCGGTTTGATTGTGGTTACATAATCCTTGGTTAAACCAGAGATTAATGCATCAGCCTCGCCAAACTGCACCATACTGGCACCGTAGTAATTGCGATCGTACATTAACTTCTTCGACTGGAACAAACTCACGCCTTTGCGCTGACGCTTTTGATACAGGTGATCAGCATATTTATCCATATTTTCCGCATGGCCGCTTGCCGGATCAATGATTTGCACATCATCCAGATATAAGTCGTTTTCACGCATAATGCGCCTTATGGTGGCCTCGTTACCCAGTAAAATTGGTGTACCTATCCCTTCTTCTTTTATAATTTGGGCAGCCTTTAATATCTTGTAAGTGTCTGCCTCGGCAAATACTATACGTTTAGGGTTTTGCTTGGCCTTGTTGGTAAGCGTGCGCATAATACGGTCATCAATACCAATGCGCGAGCGCAGCTCTTCAACATAAGCATCCCAATCGGTAATTACCTTACGCGCCACACCCGAATCAATAGCCGCTTTGGCTACCGCCGATGATACCTCGATAATCAAGCGCTGATCCATCGGTTTAGGGATGATATAATCCCTGCCAAACTTTATATTTTTTGTATTGTAGGCGAGATTTACAGCCTCCGGTACTGGTTTTTTAGCAATACAGGCAATGGCGTGCACCGCTGCAATTTTCATTTCCTCGTTAATAGCAGTAGCTCTAACATCCAGTGCACCACGAAAAATGTATGGGAAGCCTAATACGTTATTCACCTGGTTAGGAAAATCGGACCGGCCGGTAGCCATAATGATATCCTTACGGGTATTATGGGCGATATCATAAGCAATCTCCGGCTCTGGGTTGGCCATGGCAAAAACAATTGGGTTTTTAGCCATCGCTTTCAGCATATCTGGCGTTACCACGTTTCCGGCCGAAAGGCCTACGAAAACGTCAGCATTTTTCATACCATCGGCCAATGTTGTTATATCCTTGCGGGTAGTCGCGAATTGCAGGCGGATATCATCCAGATCGGTACGCTCGGGAGTTATCAGTCCGTTGATGTCAAACATCACCATATTCTCCTGCTTTACACCAAGCGACAAGTACATCCGCGAGCAGGAAATTGCTGCCGCGCCCGCACCGTTAACCACCATTTTTATTTTATCGAGCTTTTTGCCCTGTATTTCGCAGGCATTGATTAATGCCGCGCCTGAAATGATTGCCGTACCGTGCTGATCGTCGTGCATTACGGGGATCTTCATTTCGGCTTTCAGGCGTTGTTCTATCTCAAAACAGGTTGGGGCAGATATATCTTCGAGGTTAATACCACCGAAGGTTGGCTCTAAAGCCTTTACAATCGCTACAAATTCATCAGGTGTTTTGGCATTGATCTCCAAATCGAAAACATCAATATCAGCATAGATTTTAAATAGCAGGCCTTTACCTTCCATTACCGGCTTGCTGGCTTCGGGGCCAATATTACCTAAACCTAATACCGCGGTACCGTTGCTGATTACACCAACTAAGTTGCCTTTGGCGGTATATTTATAAACATCCTCAACGTTTTCGGCAATACGTAAACATGGTTCGGCCACACCTGGCGAATAAGCCATAGATAGGTCGCGCTGCGAGTTGGTAGGCTTGGTTGGAACCACCTGGATTTTGCCCGGCCTGCCCTTAGAATGGTAATTTAAAGCGTCCTGTTTACGATTGGTTTTATTATTCATTTGCTCAAGTTCAAGAACACAAAATTACGATTTCTTTTCCTAAGCGCTTGGACGAAAGACTACAGTTAATGATAATTTGATGAACGGATAATCCGCAACAGCCCTATCAGCCTGTTAAACAGCTTATCCAAAAATCTAATTTACCCGTTACTTATTTTAAGCCTCTGCCCTACAACTGCTTTATTGTGATGTAAATGGTTCCAGGTTTTTAAGTCGCTTACTTCAACACCATACTTATCGGCAATATCGGCCAGCGTTTCACCACGTTTTACTTTGTGGTAGGCCGGCTTATTATCATCAGCCGCGGTATAGTTTGAATGTAAAGGAACATAAGTTTTTTGCGGCGCGATGTAAGCAACACCAGGCGCCGAGCTGTTTAAAGCATCATACAAAGCGGCATATTTTCTGCTATCAGCCTGTGGGATTATCAGCCTGCGCGGGCTGTGTGCCGATCCGTTGATCACCTGCATACGGTAAGCCGGGTTTAGCAATGCCAACAGTTTGGCATCAACCCCTAAAATGGTAGAAATATTGTTAAGCGAGATTTGCCTGTCAACCAAAACAGTATCAATATTTAATGAGAAACTGCATGGCTGCTCGGTGATATTGTGTTTTTTGTAGTAATTCATTACATATGCCACCGCGATGTAGGCAGGCACGTAATTCCTGGTTTCAACCGGCAGGTATTGGCGGATAGACCAGAAATCGGTTGCGCCACCGGCTTTTGCCATGGCGTTTTCCACGTTGCTTTTACCGCAGTTGTATGATGCGATGGCTAACAACCAATCGCCAAATTCTTCGTAAGCATCTTTTAAATAAGCGGCTGCTGCATAGCTTGCACGTACCGGGTCGCGGCGCTCATCAATGTAGCCATCCATATTTAAGCCGTAAAGCTTGGCCGTTGTACCCATAAATTGCCATGGGCCGGTAGCACCAACACGTGAAATGGCGTTAGGATCAAGCTTTGACTCAACAATAGAAAGATATTCAATCTCAGCAGGGATACCCGCATCACGAAAAACTTTTTCGTAAATAGGGAAGTAATATTTTGATAAACCGATCACATGGCCCATCTCCTCGCGGTTTTGGGAATAGATGTCGATATAGTTTTGTACGAATTCGTTATAATCTAAAGGCACGTCCTTTTTAATAGCATCCAGGCGCAGTTTAATTACGTTTTGATCGGCATTAAGTTGTGCATTGTTTGCCACTGCATGGGCAAAAGTGGTATCGCCAAAAGACATTGGTGATGCATGAATTTCGCCAGGATTGAAGATGCTCGCAGCGTCGGCAAATTGCAGTGATAGAAGGCAGATAATCGGAATTAATAATCTCTTCATTTTTTGTTATTAGGGATTGGACCTCAAAGCTATTATTACGCCTAAAACCCAACTAATGTTGCAATTTTTTATAGTTTAACGAAATATTTTGAAAAGTTTAACAATTCCTGCTCTTCGAATCGCCCGGCTAATAATTGTAATCCTAACGGTAAACCTTTATGATTATTGCCCACCGGTAAAGATATCGCCGGTAAGCCCGACAATGATGCCTGAACGGTAAAAATATCGGCCAAATAGCTTACTACCGGGTCGGTTTCTTCAACACCGATATTATAAGCCGGTTCGGGTGCAGTGGGTGTTAATAAAAAATCGTATTCCTTTAAAATTTCCTGCGTTTTTTCGCGAATCAACCGGCGTGTTTTTTGAGCCTTGGCGTAATAAGCATCGTAATAACCGGCACTTAACACAAAAGTACCCAGCATAATACGGCGCTTAACTTCTTTACCAAATCCTTCGGAACGCGAAAGCTTATAGGTTGATTGCAGATCCGTAGCCCGTGGACTACGATACCCATAATGCACCCCATCATACCTTGACAAATTTGACGATGCCTCGGCAGTAGCTAAAATATAATAGGTTGGCACCAGGTAATCCAGGTACTCAAAAGTTATCGGTTTAACGGTGTGCCCCTCCGCGCGAAGTTTATCAATAGTTAAAGTCAGCACATTTTTAACCTCGGCATCAACGCCGGGGCTCGATAGGGATTCCTGCAAATAAGCGATCTTCTTTTTGCCCGGTTCGGCCAACTCACTGCTGAATGCCGGTACTTTTTTGCTGGATAAGGTGCTATCGTGTTCATCTTCGCCTGCCATCACTTCTAAAAGCAGGGCCGCATCTTCCACAGACTTTGTTATCGGACCAACCTGATCGAATGACGAAGCATAGGCGATAACGCCATATCTTGAAATGCGTCCATAAGTAGGTTTCAAGCCGATCAACCCGCAAAATGATGCCGGTTGGCGAACAGAACCACCTGTATCGGTGCCAATGGCCGCATGGCACAGATCAGCCTGTACAGCCACCGCAGAGCCGCCAGACGAACCGCCGGAAACTTTAGTGTTATCAGCAAAGTTTTTTACCGGGCCAAAGTACGAGCTTTCGTTACTGGCACCCATGGCAAACTCATCGCAATTGCAACGGCCGATGATGATGGCATCCTCGGCTAAAAGTCGCTCAACAATGGTTGATGAATATATGGAAGTAAATCCGTCTAATATTTTAGATGACGCGGATACTTTATGATCCTTGTAGCAAATGTTATCCTTTATACCGATAACCATACCGGCAAGCTTGCCGCCGGTGCCTTGTTTTATTTTGGTATCAACAACTAATGCCTGTTGCAGCGCTTCGTCCTCAAAAACTTCGTTAAACGCGTTTAAGTGCGCGTTTGCCTTAATGTTTTGTAAGTAATGCTTTACCAGTTTCTCAACGGTAACTTCCCCGCTTTGCAACCCGCCCTTTATTTCTATTAAAGAGGAATAGTTTTTAGCCATGGGGCTAAAATAAAAAACTTATCCGGTAAATGGCTTGAAAAATTGAGGAAATCACGGTTTAGAATAAGGAAAGCGTGATTTAGTGGTGCGGCGAAAACACCGGACACAGGCCAAATAAAAAATTCAATCAAAAGATAAATTATTTTTCAGCAAGCTTTTTTAAATAACTCTTTTGCAGATCGGCTAATTCATCGTCATAACCTTTTTGGTCGATAAACTGCTCGGGGTAATATGGATCGCCGGGTTTATGTTTTTCATGCAAACCGAACTGACTGGCATGTGAAGATAGCCACAGATCAAATTGCAGGCCTTTCATTGCGCTTAGGGTGTAAGCATAATCCTTACCCACATTCGGATATCTCGGCATACCTGATAGTTTAGTTTCATCAAGTATGCTGGGCATATTTGCGATTAATACCCGGTACACGCGGTGTTCATCTTTAACGTTGAATAAAAAGCTATTGGCACCTTTGGTATGCCCGGGGTGATGCAGCACGATGATCTGCATGCCGCCAAACTTTACGGTATCCCTTTCGTGAAATAGATAATCAGCTTTAACCGACTTAAACATGGGGCCTTTACCACCCATTACGTAATCAGAATTGCCCCCTTCTGCCAGCACCTGCGCATCGGCTGCATTAATCATCATTTTAGCGCCCGTCGCTTCTTTTATATCAGCCATACCGCCCACATGGTCAAAGTGCGCGTGCGTAGCCAGCAGGATTTTGATATCGCTAAATTTAAATCCCAATGCTTCGATATGTGCTTTAATCATTGGGGCTGAATCTTGCGCACCGGAGTTGATCAATATGTTGCCATCTGGTGTAGTAACCAGGTAACAGGCCAAATCATAAGTACCTACATAATACAAATTACCCGCAATCCTGAAAGGCTGATAGTCCTGTGTCCATATTGCAGGGTTATTAGTCTTGATAAGTTGTTGGGCGCTTAATATCGGGGTGATAAAAAGCAGGTTGAGGATTAACAGTATGGATTTTTTAAGATTTAGCATGTGGTAGAGATGTGCTAAAGATACTATTTTTAGTGGTGTGGAAAACACCGGCCACAGGCTGAGTTTAATTTGCGTAATAATGATGCGCCCGCCAAACCCTTAATGGAATAGTTTTATCATTCGAAACATCCCAGTAACTAATAACATAGGTTTTAGCATCAACAAAAAACTTAAAATGCGGAACTAAATTAATTCCGTTATTTTCTGCTACAGTTAACCAATATCTATTGTCTTGTTTTGTTGGCTTGCTATCTATATAAGTTTCTAAATGCCTTTGGTGATTAGTTACCTTAATAATATACTTATCTGCCCGAACAACTTCCGGTAAGGATGCGATCATATCCAAAACCTTTTCATCTTTTTGTGTTAATTTTTCTTCAGACTGAGAATGAGCTATTATGGCGATAAACAACGCAAATACGATGAGTATATTTTTTTGCATCAATGCCTAATTTTAGCTTATGGCTGATACTTTCACAGCAAAAGTATCTTTTGAGAAAAGGATCTTTAATTGAAGATTTGAAAATCAACCGACTTTCAAATCTTCAAATTTTATGAGGTACCGGAAGATTAAACCTTAGGTTTTTCTTCGGTATTGGTTGGAGTTGTAGTGTTTGTTGTGGTTGTAGTACCTTCGCCGTTGGTTGCGTCTTTAAATTCTTTAACGCCTTTGCCTAAACCTTTCATCAGTTCAGGTATTTTTTTACCGCCAAACATTAGTAATACTACCGCGCCTATTAAAATAAGCACTGGTCCGTCTAATCCCATGATTTCTTAGTTTTTATGTATGATTAATATTCTTGTTTACGCTTTATGCTCTTCGGTTGTTGTACTGGCCGGTTCAGGGGTTACATGCTCAACCGGTGTTTCGTGCACTTTAAAAGGATCAGCAACCGGGGCAGTATTTCTAACCGGCTCAGCTATTGCTGCGGTAGCACCAATTTCCGCAACTGGTACAATATCATGATGCTCAATAACAGCAGGGGCTTCGGTTGGGGCAACAGGCACTTCGCTAACCGGGTTTGTGGCCGGGTTTTGCACGGGTGCAGCCGCTGCTTCAGCTTCTTTTTTTGCCTGGAAAGTATCTATCTGGTTGGTTATCTCGCGTTTTACGCCTTCTGATGCATCCTTAAACTCGCGGATGCCTTTACCTAAACCCTTTGCTAAACCCGGTAGTTTTTCGCCTCCAAATAAAAGTAAAACCACAAACAGGATCAGCATGATCTCGGGCGCGGTAAATTCAAAAAATAACAGCATTGAACTAAACATAATTTTTATATTTAAGAGGTTACAAATATAAACAATTTTAATATCACAAAGTTTACAATCAATTTGGCGCCAGCCATTGTTTAGGGTCAACCGCGTTAACACCTTTGTATAAACCAAAGTGTACATTGGCCTCGCCTGTTGTAGCATCAGTAGCTACCGTTCCTATATTTTGCTTGGTGCTCACCTTATCGCCTTTTGCCACACTAACCGATTTAAGATTTGAGTAAGCGGTGAAATATTCACCATGCCTTATCAGTACCAAATACGTGCCACTAATATCGGCCACTTTAATTACATCGCCCTGGAAAACCGCCCTAACGGACGCGCCCTGGTTACTCTTGATATCAACGCCATCGCTTTCGCTTTTGATATTCTCGGGCGTATAATAAATTCCAAAACCCTGGGTTATCATCCCATTGGCTACCGGCCACGGTAAACGACCGCGGTTGCCCAAAAAGTCGTTTGATAACCTGGCTGCCTCCGGTGTCGCGTTCAACACCTCGCTGTTGGTAGATACTTTGGTTATCGCCGCTTTTTTGGGCGCTACAACTTCCCGGTTCTCTGCCTTTGCTTTTAAAGCCGCTAATCTTGCCTGCTCTTTGGCTTCTTCTTCGGCCTTGCGCCTTGCTTCTTCAATTTCGCGGCGTACTGCGGCATCAATCTCCCGGTTTGTAGCAGCTATCTTACGCTGCACATCCTTTTGCTGCTGCTTTAACTGGCCGATTTGTTTCGATAAGCCTGCCACTACCTGCACCTGCGTATTTTGCTCGTCGCCAAGTGATTTCTTTTCCTTTTCCTGATCCTTTAACAGATCATCTTTCGCTTCTTTGGTTTTATCGAGCTCAACAATTTTAACGTTAAGGTCTTTTTCTGTTCCCTGTATATAATCAGCCTGCCTTTCACGGTAGGTACCAAACTGCTGCAGGTACTTTAAACGCTTGTAGGCCTGGTTAAAATCCTGCGCGGCAAAAATAAACATCAGCTTATTGTAGGCACTTTGGTTACGATAGGCAAACAATATCATTGCCGCATATTCCTTTTTTAACTGGCTTAACTGGCTTTGTAAACTACGTACGGAATTATTACTCTCCGAGATTTGATTATCCAAGTTTCTTATTTCGGAGTTGATGTTGGTGATCTTCTCTTCGCGCAGGTTAATCTGGGCTTTCAGGATGTTCAGCTGTTTTAGCGTGCTTTTTTTATTGCTGGCCGTTTGCTGGTACTCGGTGTTAAGCTCCTGTAACTCTTCGTTTAACTTATCGCGACGGTGCTTTAGTTCCGAACTGCTTTGGGCATGCGCGCCTATCGCCGCGAAAACAAAAATCAGGAATAATAATATTTTAAAAGATC
>Ga0302309_10003956_pt1 | contig 11158 bp, 13 predicted proteins | sample III_Palsa_N1_1_FD_200453 | JGI IMG/M metagenome (GOLD analysis project Ga0302309, IMG submission 200453) | Peat permafrost microbial communities from Stordalen Mire near Abisko, Sweden - III_Palsa_N1_1 | ecosystem: Environmental > Terrestrial > Soil > Palsa > Peat permafrost | place: Sweden... | reverse complement strand
ATCCTGGGATCGTTAGCGATTGCCATAAAGAAATCCGTTAAAGATTTTACTTGCTCCATTGCACACCTCACTCTGCCTCTTCATCATTATCAGCGAATAGCTGTCCTTGAACGGGATAACTATTCGCTGATTAATTAAACATGCTGTCCTCTTTTACGCTTTTTATCTTGCCCTGTTTTACCAGTATCGCCTTCACTTTCTTTCTGGCTCATTTTTTTTTTAGCCTCCTGCCCCGCAGATTGCCCGGAGGTTTCCTTCTCTTTTTGGTCAAGCCTGATTTTTTGCATGCTGCCATCATACACAATAACATTTTTATATTGGGGATTGGCTTCGATAAAACGTCTTTCTTCTTTGCCGTCAATTACAAAAGTTACGAATTGCCGGTTGCCTTTTTCCAATGAATCAATAAGCGCCTTTTTATCATCTGCGTTCGACAGTTCCTTAATTGGATGTTTGCTGACAGCTTCCATTAAATCATAGCCATATGCCTCCGTATAATGTTTTAACTTAAAGTTTCCTTTTTGGTCCGTGTCTGTGAAGTCAAGCTTTACCCAGGAATTATAGCCTTCCTTTTCCTTATTAACCAGGTCTTTATTTACGGCCCTGCCGCTTAGTAAATTGTACCCTTCTTTAAGCGTGAAGGTGTTGTCTTTCCCCACATAAAAGGTTTGTTCCAATGGCTTATCATTTTCGCCTTGTTTCACTGCCAGCAGATAACTGTTAAAGAAGTACATTTCATTTTGATCTGACTTTCTGAAGTTAAGCGTGGCGATGGTTTCGTCATTCCCGAATTTGTGCGGATATTGCAGTTGGAAGTTTGACACTTGCTTTTCCATATTCCTTTTCAAATCGTTTTCCAGGCTTTCTCCGAAGCCGGTGAATTTTACCTGATCTTTCAGGTAATCGAAATTATTCTGATCCATAATTTTTAATATTAATTGTTATTGATTTTTTTTATTTCCATTTATCCTTACCATCCTTTTTATTTGAGGATTGGTTTGGCCTTCAATATTTCTTTACCATCTACATTAAGAGCCATGTGACGGTCCCCGTTTTTCTCGTATAGCTCAATAGCCAAATTCTTATTGTCTGCGATAGTGAACTTTTTAAAAGCCAGTACCACTGTGCGGCGGTTTTTTCCATATATCGTTACCGATGAATCCGGATATTGAGCGAGTGGCGTGATCTCTTTTTCCTGTATTGCCATCCGTTTTACTTTTTTCTTATCCCGCACATAAAACCGGGTAAAATCAATGGTGTAGTCAATATGGCTCTCATTATTTATTTTGAACTGGTAGAACATAAGGTCTTTGGCCATATAGATGCCTTCCAGTTCCAGTTTCATATCATCCTCCTTATCCTTTTGGCGAAGAAAGGGTGGTAATACCGTTATATGCGCGGATATATCTTTTACCTGGACTTCATTTAAGCCTGCATTCGAGAAATTTATAGCTGCCTTTTCTTTTTGTTCCTGCTTACGCAGATCGATTGCCTGGTAAGGAAGATTTGGCGTATCATCAACAATAAAGCTGAATAGCTTGCCATCGGCAGTAATTACGCTTAGGTTACTTTCAGGCAATCCCAACCGTTCCGCTTTAAGCTTTAGCACATTATCAGCATCCTTTACTTTTTCCGCCAAAACATATTTACTACCGCGATCAACGCTTTTAATGGCCGTAGGAAAAAGAATAATGGTTGTTTTCAGGTTGGTTATCTGGATATGGTAGGGCGCAATTATTGCGGACGAATCTATATTCTTTATCACCTGTGCCATTGTAAGGCAGGGCAAAAGGGCATAAATTAATATGCCGGTTATGATTTTTTTCATATTTTCTGTTTGATTTAGTTATTTGTTTAATTGATTGCCATTCAGCAGCAGCACGGCATATCCGGCCTTTACCGTTACTTTGACCAGCTTTACTTTTTTACTGAAAAATCCTTTGGCCATTGTAAGGCCTGCAGTGGCGGCCTGCGCACCAAGCGACGGATCATATGACAGCGGGTCATAGCCCTGGATAGCCTGGTCCGTACCTTCCTTTGCCGCATCCCTTGCTATGGCACCGGGTACATAAATACCGGATAGCCCATCCTGGTCAAAAACCTTCATCGCAACCGGGAACACTGAACTTCGGTACCGGATAGTTTTAATATCTACCGTCAGGCGTTCTCCTTCAACCGCACAGGTACCGAAAACAAAAGTTTCTTTTGGTATCAGCTTTCCGTTAATAAAAATATCCTGTAACAAACGCAGCTTGATAGTTGAGCCGGAAGTAAGCGTTTGCGTTTCATGTACGACCGCTTCAATCGCATTCCCGTCTGCTTCCGGGTTGGACGGATTCAAATCATAGAACCCATTCTGCTGCACTGTATTGGTATAAGCCAAAGGACTATTGCTATCCGAAGTCCCATTCATTAATGAAGCGTCACCGGTATTAGTAGTGCCGCTTACCGGTAATACGACACCCCGTTCCTTTTGAGATTGCGCTTTTAACTTTTCACGGACAAGACCGGGGTTTTGAATTTCCTGGATTTTGTCCAGCATGCCATTTAACTGCTGCATCTGCGGGTCGGGCGCACCGGCATTGTTCATCTTTTGCATAGCTGCCTGTAGCTGGGCAAACTGCGTATCCGAAAGGCTGCTTCCCGTTTTTGCTGTGTTGTCGGCAGGCGGCTGTGGCTGTGCAGGCGGCTGGCTGATCTGCCGGTTGAGGGCAGCCAGTTTCTGATTGATCTGCTGCTCATTGGCAGCCAGGTTCGCGCGGGAGGTACTCAGATTAGCGACGGCAAAACTCTTTCCTATGATATTGTCGGATTGGGGCACTATGCCGGTAGCCGCTTTTAGCGAATCCTTTTTAGCCGCGTTCCTGTTCGTATCCGCTTTATAATAGGGGTCATCTTTCCGCAGTTGTTTAAATTTGAGCGAGTCTTTTTCAGCCTGTTCATAAAAGCTGAGTTTGTTTTCTGCACTGTCGCTTTTTAGTTTCGCGCCGGGCAGCTTCATATTAAGCCCCTGCATCGTTGCCGTAGCCACCTGGGCATGGGCGGCCTTGCCGCCGCCAAGCGCCCAAAAAAACAGGGTGGCAAAAGGTATGGCCAGCAAAGGCAATACCAGCAGCAGTTTTCGTTGTCTTTCTTCCTGGATATTCATTTTCTTAAATTTTAATGGTCAATGATGATTTTTTAACAGCGTGGAATCTGTCGGATTGGGCCTCGATAATTCCCTTGGCGCTATCGTTTTGGGCGTAATTGCCCGCTGGGCTTTAAATCTATTTGGCGGCCCGTTTGCCGATAAGACCGACCTTGCTATGCTGAACAGGATCATACTTCCGCAAAGTGCGCAAAAGACGATCAGGACAGCTTTTGTTTTCCGCGGGGACCAGCTTGCTGTTTTGCGGTTAAGGTAACCGGCTGTTTTCCACTGCATTTTTGACAGGATACTGTTGATCTGTTCAGCCAAGGGTGTTTCAGGGGTACGGGTCTTTGACCGCGTGATTATTTTCTTTAATCGGCTCATCTGTTTTCCGTTTTTAAATCTTTGTTTTCAAGCGTATTCCATTTTTCAATGAGAAAACCATGCGGGTTGTTGTCCGAGCGGGCGACGTTCCTCAGGTAACCTTCCGTAACTAGGCTGCGGGTTACGATGGACGTAGAGCGGGTCATCTTCTCTTTGGCATAGCACCGGAAGTAATAAGGGTACTGGTTGACATCCACGCGGATGCTGTCTATGGTGATCTGCTGGCTGATGTTACCGGAGATCAGGTCGCCGTAATAATCCCGTTCCTTCAGGTCGTTGTACATTTTTTCCGCTGAATTATCGGCCAGGTACAGGGCTTTGGTAATATGGGCCGTAATCACTTTTTCATCCGGGTCGAGGTTGAAAAAATAGTCATGGAACATCCGCACATGATCGCGGGCTTCTACAGGGATGTTATCCTTGCGTTCCGCGCTGAATGCTTCCAGCGCCTTGCCGTTGGCCAGTATATAGATATGCTGCTGGGAGTTAGCGACAAACTGGTAGCTTTTAAAAACGGTATATGCGCAGATGAGGACACAGGCGAGGATAAGGATGATGCAAAACGCCCGGAGATGTTTAAATGCGGTGTCGATATTTTTGAGTTGCTGGAACATGGCCTTTGTTTTTATTTTTATAGGTTATGGTATGTTATTGATCGTTGCCGGGTTTTCCTGATAGTTTATCTTTCATGTAGTTGCTGGAACTGTTTGTGTTATTTACAGTGGTGCTCCCGGTTGATGAAAAATTGGATTGGCTGGTTGCGCCGCCTATACTTTGCATGGCTGCGCTGGTCCCGAAAGAAACCGCCGTTGCCGCCAATGCGCTTGTTTTGCTGAACAGGGCATGGCCGCCGACATTCATGATATAATTGGCAATGCCGGGCACGGTGAAATAACCGACAATGCCGATCACCATGAATATCAGGTAAGCTGAATTGGTATCGCCGAACTGCGGGTTGGCAGCGCCGTTGGACTGCGCTAACTGGAGCATATTCACCTGTATCTGTGCGATGATAGCGCCGAAGATATTGGCTACAGGCAGCCACATATAGACATTCACGTACCTCGCCAGCCATTGCTTCAGCGTATGCTGGAAACCATCAAAAACGCTTAGCCCGAAACAAAGCGGCCCCAGGATCGCAAGCACTACCAGTTTAAACGTTCGTATGGTATCGATACAAAGTGCCGCAGCTTCAAAAAGGACATTCAGCAATTCCGCTATCGCCTTTTTGATCATATTCTTCAAACCAAACCCGCTGAACTCGTCGGCGAGCGGGTTAGTATTGGTACCGGATGTGGTTGAATTATCGGGATGCGAATACTGGTACCATTTGTCCGGGTCGCCGTTGAGGCTGGTACTGCCTTGCCCTTCCGTGGTTAACTGCTGCTGGTTGTTGGACAGCATGGTTTGTATCGCCTGGTTGGAATTGGTGACCATTGCGGCGGTAGCTGTAACGGTCGGCGACAGTACGCCGTTGATCATGGCCAAAACATTGGTGAAATTCATAATGCAAAAGCCGATCACAAAGGGCCGCAGTAAAGGGTAAAAGTCCACCGGCTCTGCCGCGGCAATATGTTTCCATACCCTTACCGCGATATACCAGAGGGCGGCAAATGCGGCGATGCCTTGTCCTATACCGATCACCTGGCTGCAAAGCGGGATCATCTGGTTATAGAGGTTATTCAAAACTCCCTGCAGGCTTTGCAGGTCGGCTGCTACGCCCTGGGCATGGGAAAATAAGGGTAAAAGCGTGGCAATAGCTACCATTACGGCAGCCCTTTTGGCTATATGTTTCATATGGTTCGTTTACTGTTTACTGGATGCCGTAAAGTTTTTGAATCGTTTGCTGGTCGTTGGTTGCCTGCGCCCTTGCCAGCGCGACGCTTTGGGCATGGTCGTTGAATTGCCGGAGATAGGTAAGCTCGTCATGCCCGGTGGCGTATAGCCTGTCAATTTGCCGGAGCCGTTCATCATCGCTCATGCGCAGGCTGTTATTGCTGATCACAGACGTGAGCATGCTTAAATTACTCAGACTTTGGGTCACCAGGTTATTGTACACATCCATCATATAGCCTATTTCATCCGGCGTGATCTGCTTATCCTGCTTAAAAGTGTTATAAGCATTCTTGTATTCGGTGATCAGTTCGGCCTGGTCGTTAATGATGTCCTGCACCCGGACATATTTTCTTACCGTCGGGCTGACGATCAAAAGACCATCGAGGAAGGCTTCATGCAGGCTGTAGTTGCCCTGCGATACATCTTTAACCGCATTATACCCCTTGCTGACGACCTCGTAACCCTGGTACATCTGGTTCAATACACTTTTCAATCCTGCCAGCTTTTGGATATCCAATGCCAGTTGCTGAATGTCGTCAGCGATGGTTTGCGCTTTGCTTTGGCAGGGCACGCCTGCCAATAAAGCGATAAATAATAATAGCGTTATTCCTGTCTTTTTCATAAATGTTTAATTGATGTTATATAATGTTTGCAGCGTTTGGTTGCTGTTTTTGTCGGTCATGCGGCTTGTGGCAAGGTCATAGGCCTTGCCCGCGTAACTTTGAGCAAAGCTGCATTTCTGCTGCATGTCTTTATCAATGCCGTCTATCTTGCTGAGCCTTGCCTTATCGGTCATTTGGGCTTGTCCATCCGTTATTACCGTCGTCAGTTCAGTCAGGTCCTTGTTGCATTCTGCAATAAGGTTATTGTACACCGTTTTCATATTAGCCAGTTCCGTGCTGCTGAGCTGCCCGTTGCCCTGCTGCCAGGACAGGCTGTTATTAACGGTGGTTTGTACCTGCTGCAGCAAATTGCTGATATCCTTGATCTGCGGGTCATTTTTAACAGCCGGTGAAACACTTTTAAGCGAATTGAAATAGGTTTGATTAAGCGTAAAGCTGCCGTTTTTAGCATCATGGATGGTGTTTAATCCGTTCGATGTCGTTGAATACACGGTCTTGATGGATTTTAGATACGTTTCCAATCCTGCGACCTGGTTGAGCATCGTTTCAAACCTTGACTGCGCATTTAAGTTTAGGTAGATGCCTGAAATGGCGGATACCATGATGATAATTTTAAAGCTTTTCATAAGATCAGTTTTGAGGCAAACCATATAATTGTCGCACGGTATTCATGTCGTTTAACTCCTGAGCGCGTTGCAGCGTTACCTGCATATTGGCGTTATTGAACTGTCGCAAATTGTTCAGGTTATGCTGCATGTCATTGCCTGCTTTGTGGATCAGGCCCAGCCGTGCAGCATCACTCATCTGGGTTTGAAAGGAAGTGATCGCCGTCGCTATCTGCGTCAGGTCGCGGGCGCTATCGTTTAATATCCCGGCGTAGACATTTGCCATATTATTGACTTCCGCCGGTGAAAAATTCTTGTCCTGCTGGAATAAATTATAGGCATTTTTATACTCCGTGACCAGTTCCGTCTGTTCGGCAATGATCCTTTTCACCAGGTCATAATCGGATATTAACGTTTTGACTTCCTGTAATTCCTGGTAATAAGAGGCGTATAAGCTTTTTTCTTTGTTCAGCGTAGTGGTGATGCTGCTAAGGTTGCTTAGCCCCATCTGGTTTTCCAGTTGTGCCTCTGTGTTTTGCAGCCAAATGGTTTGCGCCTGTACTTTCTGAATGCCCAGGTCTACGGTTTCGATAGCTTCCTCGATAGCAGCGTTGATGGCATCCAGGATCTGGGCATGCGCCTTTTGCTGCGGCAGGGTCACCATTGCTATGGTCAGCCCCGCGATTAAAATGATATACTTTTTCATATGCCTTTTTTTAAATTTTACCGGTCCTTAATTCATTGGCAAAGGCTGCGATACCTTTTCGGATATCACCCCCGAATTGTTTGGTGTATTGCTGTACTTTTACTTTTTCCGATTCTTCTGTGGTGTAGGCAAGGTATTCTTCCAGCGAAACTTCGGTTGCATAAACCTTGCTGAGCATCCCGCCCAGGCTGATAAATACCTCCTTGTATTTCCGGGCAGGATCGTTGGCTTTATTGATGGACAATACCAAAGCCTTTTCCTTTTCAGTTAAGCCTAGTAATTCCTGTATCGCATCAAACTTATTTTGGTATTTGCTTTGGTCTAATAATATCTTACAATCGCTGTTATTGATAATGGCCTGCTTTACTACCGGGGAACTGATAATATCCTCTACTTCCTGGGTAACAACAATCGCTTCCCCAAAGAATTTACGGACGGTTTTAAACAAATACTTAATGTATTCGGCCATTCCTTCTTTAGCGATAGCTTTCCACGCCTCTTCAATCAGGATCATCTTCCGGATGCCCTTCAGTTTGCGCATTTTGGAGATGAAGACTTCCATAATGATTATCGTCACCACCGGGAACAGGATAGGGTGGTCCTTAATATTGTCCAGCTCGAATACGATAAAACGTTCAGTGAGCAGGTCGAGATTTTCCGTTGCATTCAGTAGGTAATCAAATTCCCCGCCCTTATAATAGGGCCGCAGCACGTAAAGGAAATTGTCGATATCAAAATCCTTTTCCTTGACCTTGTCTGTTTTGAGGATGGCGATAAATTCGTTTTGTAAAAAATCATAAAAGCTGTTAAAACAAGGGAATATAGTATCGTCCTTCCCCAGTTTTTCATAATAACCCTGCAATGCGTTGGATAAGGCGACATATTCCGATCTGCCAAAAACCTCATCGTCTTTTTTCCACAGCGCCAGCAGCAAGGTTTTAATACTTTCCTTTTTTTCAGTATCGAGCACATAGCCCTTGCCGATATAGAAGGGGTTGAAACGGATCGGGTTATTTTCATCATAGGTGAAGTAATAGCCTTTGACCAGGTCGCATAACCCTTTATAGCTATGCCCCACATCCACCAGCACAATATGCGTGCCCTGCTCGTAATAACTTCTTACCATATGATTGGTAAAAAAGGATTTCCCGCTGCCGGACGGCCCGAGGATAAACTTATTCCGGTTGGTAATGATCCCTTTTTTCACCGGCTCGTCGGATATGTCCACGTTGATCGGCCTGCCGTTCATCCGGTCGCCGAGCCGTATTCCTACCGGGCTTGGCGAGGAGCGATAACCTGTTTCCAGGTTTAAAAAACATACGGCCTGTTCGGCAAAGGAATCAAACGTATCGTTCATTGGGAAATCGCCTTCATTACCGGGCAGGCCCGCCCAGAAGATCTGCGGTGCGCCGTCAGTTTCCTGTTTGGGGCTGGCGTCCATCTGCACGATAGCGGAGGACACCCGGTTGCGCATATCCTTTAGTTCCGCAGGGTCATCCGTCCAGGCCAGCACATTAAAATGTCCTTTTACAGGGAGCCGCTGTGCCGATATAGCTTCGTTCAGGAAGTCGCCCGTAGCATCGCGGGCAATGGAATTCTCCCTTGAATACGCGGCCAAAGATTGCAGCCTGCGGCGTTTGGCTTCGAGCAGCTTTAAGGTCTTTGCCGTATCATCAATGAATATATACTGGTTATAAATATGGTTGCAGGGCAGAAGCTGGCCAAGCGTGGCCGCAAAGCCGATGCTGAACTTGGTTTTATCGGTGCAGTATTTATCATAATTGATCCGGGAGCCGCACATACCGGGCAGGTCTTCTGCGTCTGAAAGCGTGTAAAGCTGGCAGTTATTTTCGCCAATCTTTAAACCGTCCTTCAAGACAATATCCTTTAGCGCGGGTATTTCATCATGTCCCTGCAGGAAAAGGTACCGGGCAAGCAAACCGGGCTGCGTAGCCGTCCCGGCCAGCTCATCGTTCGTTAGCCGTTTCATGCCGATAAAACCGCTGTCTGTGAGTATGCGCTCAAACTGGCCTGCGCTGTCTAAAAACTCCTGGAACAGCAGCGGGCTGATTGTTTGCTCCGGCACCATGCTCTTGCGCAGGAGGTTGGAGAATACGGAACTGGAGGGCTTACGACCCGCTGGTTTTTTAGTCAGCAGGATATAGCAGTTATGATGCAGGAAGGGGCGCTCGTTAAAAAAACGTTCGCTGGCCCTGCTTAAAAACGAAATATCATCTTTTTCAAAATCCGCCCTGACTTTGTCGGTAATAAACCAGTCCTGCTTATGAAAGACGGTATAGCGTGGTAGCAGCTTAATCGCCTTTATCCAGGTTTGATGAAAAGCTTCGTATTCCTCGTTGGACAGGGTAAATATCTCCGGTAGGGTTATTTCGTAAGCCAGCGTAATATCTCCCCGGACAGAAAGCAGGCAATTGTTTTCTATTTTATATACCGGCAATATTTTTTCTATATCTATCGTTTGCGCCATATTATTTGCGGTTATGCAGGTTTATAAATATTTTTTTGGAACGGAAACGGATGCTTTTAGGCAGGCTTTTCTTAGCGGCTTTTTTCAGCAGCCCATACTGACCGTATTTATGGCTGTATTTGTACACTGTCATAAATAGCAGGGTGCCGAGGCCGCCGATAAGCGGAAGGCAAATAAAAATGGGTATGCCTGCCACGTAGAGGATAGCGAACAGGATCATCAGCGATACAAGGCCGCCCGCGAGGTAACCAATGTATTGCGCTTTCAGGCCACGAAATTCAATCGCCTTGTTGATGCCTTTGTTTATTTGGTAGATACTGTTTGCCATTTTTAATTATTATGTATTTAAGTATTCCTGGATTCTGTCCATCACCGCATAATGCAAACCACGATCGTCTTCGTTTTCCTCTGTAAATCCAAACTGTTCAAACAAGGGGTTACAGGCGTCGATCATATTCATTGTTTCATAGGTCAGCACACCCATTTTACGGAACCTGCCATAAACCTGCAGGAACTCTTCTTCAAGGACAGCTTTGACATAGTTCGATTTAGACGGACGCAGTTCTTTAGTCAGTTCATTGAGGCACAGTTCTTCAATGATATACTGAGGCTTACCCTCCGAAATCAATTGCTCCAGGAGCGGTATTGCAGACAGAACTTTATCTTCCAGATACCGGGTAACAGAATGAGTGTTTTGCAGGCTAAGCAAAACATCGGGGTTATTCTCTACGAGGTAACTCCTTATTTTTTGAATCAATATGGTTTCCATAGCGTAATTCTTTGTTATTACAGGTGACGGCCACTGCGTTTGATAACTTTCATTTCCTGCACCACGGTAATTGTCTTTTGTTTCGTGAAGGCGTTGTCGTCCATGCCATATCTCCGCGCTAAGCCTACCGGATCAAACTCTATCAATGGCGGTATAATAATCAGTTTAACATGTTCCGGGATATGGTCAGGGTCAACAATCTGCTGGTAGCGATTTTTTGTGTTCCTGTCATATACCAGCCCGGTAATACCACCTTCCGAAGACACCATCATTTCATCCATCGTTATGCGGTTCCATGGCGCATCCTTTTCGCGGAATTCATTTAACACGGCATCTACATAGAAATCTGTTCCTTCAATAGTGAGTATAGGCAATAGTCTTTGCCCGCTTTGGTTTTCCATCTTGTCAAATTTTAGGAGTAGTTTCACTAAACGTTTGTTTCATATGATTAAAAAGGAGAAAGGGAAGGCACAGCAGGTAACACGCTGCGGCTGATGCGATCACAATGCAAACGATGATTAGGCAGACTACGCCTTTCATTATAACATATATGGCGCTTAGCAAACATGATGTGAATCGACGCAGCTTTCTCATGGCAACTTTTAATTAAACTCCAA
>Ga0302309_10003954_pt1 | contig 11161 bp, 10 predicted proteins | sample III_Palsa_N1_1_FD_200453 | JGI IMG/M metagenome (GOLD analysis project Ga0302309, IMG submission 200453) | Peat permafrost microbial communities from Stordalen Mire near Abisko, Sweden - III_Palsa_N1_1 | ecosystem: Environmental > Terrestrial > Soil > Palsa > Peat permafrost | place: Sweden... | reverse complement strand
ATGGTGATAAGGTTTTACTATGTGCAAAAACGGACAATAAAACTCTCGATGAGTTTGTTTTTCAATATTTCAATGCCCCGCTATACCTCGACCGCTTTGAAGCAATCGATGCGGCTGCAAGTCATCAATCAGATAAAGGCGCACAAAAAGTATTGATCGCAGCACTAAAAGACAAATACTATGGTTTGCGCATTAAAGCTATAAGGGCTTTAAATATGAGTAACGATGATATTCATAACGCTGCATTGCCTGTACTTACTTCATCGGCGCAAACTGATGAAAATACCTTAGCGCGGGCCGCTGCAATTACTGCATTGGGCAAATTAAAAGCTGCGGGCAATATGGATATATTCAAACTGGCGCTAAACAGCCAGTCGTACGCTGTTCAGGGGGCAGCTTTAACCGCTATTAGCCTTTTAGATCCGTTACAGGCGCTGCCTTTGGCAAAAGGGCTTGAAAAAGATAATAAAGGCGCGTTAACGCAAGCCATTATTACTGTTTACGCAAAAGCAGGCGGTGATGACCAATGGGCCTATGTATTTGGTGGGTTTAATGACGCTGCACCACAGATTAAATACAACATGATAATGGGCCCTTTTAGTACAATGATCGGGCATGTTAACAGCTCACAAAATGCACAGCAAGGGATTAACGGTGTTAAGGATTTTGGTGTTAAATACAAAAAATTTGGTGTTGCACCCAATGTGCTAAGCAAATTGAATGAAATAAAAGCAGCGCGTACCAAACTGAATGATGATGCCTCGGCAAAAGCGGCTGATGATGCTATAAAAGCAATTAACGACGCAAATTAAAGACATCCCAAACGGCAGGGCTGACCAAAAGATCAGCCCGCCGTTTGGGTTAAGTCTAAAGTCTTTAGTCGCAAGTAATTAGTCTATACATCTCTGACTTAGGACTCAAGGCTTTCGACTCAGTTTACTCCCCTTGTTTAACCCGCATTATGGAATCGGGAATTAGCCCATGCGCTTCTTTATGTGTGTTAATAATTGCAATTGAATCCGGGGCCTGCGACAAGCATACAACGATACCCCTTTTTTCGTTTACCCAGTAGTTTATAAAGTTTACGCCATATTTTTGCTCAACCGCAAGGTCTTTTAGATGTGCGCCCGCTACATCTTTGGCCGTAACTTTTCCTGGCCCAAGGTTATGTACATCAAGGAAGAAGTTCTTGCCCGCGTTTAATGATGACTCCTGCCCGCTTTTTACAAGATAAATCTGATCAGGTAAAATCCCATGTGCTTTTGTATAAGCTTTCCGGATTGATTGGGTATCGGCCGCTGATGAAAGGCAATACACATTGCCGCCGGCTTCATCAACCCAATATTTAATAAAGTGCACGCCATATTTTTGCTCAACCGCCACGTCTTTGGCATGTGCCTTTGCAACATCGTCATATTTTACTTTGCCCGGTGCAAAATGATGGATGTCCATATAAAGATTTTTTGATGTTGAACTCGAATCTTTACCTTGCATTGTGTTTGATTGAGCAAATGCACGGGAAGAAAGGAAGGCGATAGCTACGAATGCCGTAAATACAAATAAATTTTTCATGATAAAGTGATTTTTAAATTATAAAATAGAATACATTACAAAGAAAATTTCTTTACCGCCAACAGATATAAGGGATATTCCCTATTTTAGAATAACGATCCCCTCATTTTATTTACATTAAAATGGAATTGATTGAAAGGGCTGAATTTTTGGCCTCAATGCAAACTAAATTTGAAGCTGTTGCAAAAGGCGAAGGGCATTGCATTTTATTGGGTGGCGAAGCTGGTATGGGTAAAACATCGTTAGTAAGGGCTTTTTGCAGAGAGAAAGAAAACGATTGTAAAATATACCAGGGGACTTGTGATGCATTGTTTACCCCGCGCCTGCTGGGGCCTTTATATGATATTGCCTGGCAGATGGGGAGCGATCTTTGGGAAAGTAGCGAGAGCATTGCCGACAGGACACGATTATTTACGCGGTTCCTCAATGAACTAAGCAAGCAGGAAGGAAAAACGCTGATCATATTTGAGGATATACATTGGGCGGATGAGGCTACCCTTGATTTTATAAAGTTCCTGGCAAGGCGTATTACGCGCATTCCCTGTCTTTTTGTGCTTACCTACCGCGATAACGAAATTCATTCACATCATCCTTTAAGAAATGTTTTAGGCCAGCTTCCTACTGATTCGTTCACACGTTTACACCTTACGCAACTTTCCAGGCAGGCGGTTGAAACAATGGTGACAGAAAAAGGGTATAGCGGAGAAAATGTTTACAATATTTCGGGCGGCAACCCTTTTTATGTAAACGAGATATTAGCCAGCTATAGCCCCGGCGTGCCTGATAATATAAAAGATTCGATATTATCAGTTTATAACCAACAGGCTGAAACTACAAAGCGCATGTGGCAAATACTATCGGTGCTCCCCACCGGCTTTGAGACCAGGTATCTAGAAAGAATGGAACCGTTATATTGCCCCGCGATCGAAAACTCGCTTGATTCGAAAATATTGATCCTGAAAGACGGGCTTCTATTTTTTAAGCACGAATTATACCGGCGGACTATTGAGGCATCCTTGTCGCCGTTTGTTCGGATAGCGCTAAATAAAAGGATACTCGACCTGTTCTGCGAAAGCTTTGAACAGAACAAGGAAATTGAGCGTATTATACATCATGCAAAAAATGCCAATGAATATGCGCTTGTAACCCATTACGCGCCCCTTGCAGCAAAGCAGGCTGCGTTTGTGGGGGCCCATATCGAAGCATCCCGGTTATACTTAACCGCGATAGAATATTACCAGGGTAAGGACCAAAACAAGCTGCTTGAATTTTATGAATTATACGCTTATGAATGTTATTTAACAAGCAAGAACAAGGATGCCATTATTTATACTACTAAATCGCTGAACCTGTGGAAGGAGAAAAATGACCAGGAAAAGATAGGTAATTGTATGCGGTTTTTGTCGAGGCTTTGGTGGTTTGAAGGTAAGCAGGAACGAGCGGAAAGTTACGCTGTACAGGCAATTGAAGTTTTGGACAAACAACCCTCTTCAAAGGCAAAAGCAATGGCATACAGTGATATGTCCCGGTTGAAAATGACAATGGACCTGACAGACGAATGCCTGTTGTGGGGGGAGAAAGCTATAGCGATAGCACAGGAAGTTGACGACCAGGAAACAGTTTCAAACGCACTGAATATCATGGGTTCATCGCTAATGTTAGATGGGCCGACCCTGCAGAAAGGTCTCGGATTACTACAGCAAAGCCTCGAAATTGCATTGAAAAATTCATACCATGAACATGTGGCACGGGCGTACACGAGCATTGCTAGTGTCGGGGTTTCGAAAAAGGAATACAAAATAGCAAAAAAAGCGTTGGATGAGGGTTTATTTTACTGCGAAGAGAAGGACATCGACTCCCAGAAATTATATATGTTATCTTACAAGGCAAGACTAAACCTTGAAACCGGCAACTGGAAGGATGCCTGCATTGTTGCAGACAACCTTCTTAAAAATGAAGACCTCTTCCCTATTCTTAAAATTTGCGCTCTCGCCGTTTTGGCAACCATAAAGATAAGAAGCGGCGACAAGGATGCACTTCCTTTATTGCTTGAAGCAAAGGTACTTGCTTTTGAAACTATGGAATTACAAAGAATTATTCCTGCACTTTTAGCCTTATTGGAATATGAATGGATAACCGGAAAAAGTTATATTGAAATGGAAGCCCTTTCCAAGGCGATACACAGGATAATGGACCTGGGGAAATTCTCAAAAGAAAGCAGGTTTTATTTTTGGCTGCGGAAGACAGGGAAAGATTACTTGTTACCTAAGGAAAAACTTGAAAACGACGAAGAAAACAGTTTAATATCGTTTACCAAAGAATTGGAACTATGGGAAAATTGGGGCTGCCCTTATGAACATGCCCTTGCTTTATTTGAAGGAAGCATTGCCGACAAAAAAAAGGCGCTAATGATGGTTCAGTCACTTGGCGCTGATGCTGTATATGAAAAAATGAAACTGGAAATGAGGACTTCAGGTATTAGAAACATTCCGCGGGGTATCCGGAAAACAACCCAATCCAATGCCGCGCACTTAACTGAACGTGAAATAGATGTTTTACTGTTGTTAAAAGAAGGCATGCAGAACAAGGAAATTGCCGGCCGGCTTTTTATCTCGGCCAAAACAGTTGATCATCATATTTCAGCTTTACTTTTCAAACTCGATGTAAACACGCGCATAAAAGCTGTACAGGAGGCCATTCAGCTGGAAATTATAAAATAGGGGATGCCGTGATATTAAATAGGGAATATCCCTGTCATTAAATCAGCACGGCGCAATTAGTTTTGAGCCTATTATACATCCTTAAATTAATTGCATGAAAAAATTTATTATTGAAAGAAACCTTCCGGGAGCCGGAAACCTTTCGGCAGAAGAATTACAGTCCATTTCGCAAACCTCCTGTGATGTTGTAAGCCAATTGGGCAAGCCGTACCACTGGATACAGTCCTTTGTTACCGATGATAAAATATATTGTGTTCATATTGCTGAAAGTGAAGACGTGGTGCGTGAACACGCAAGAATGGGTAACTTTCCTATAAATAGTGTTGCGGAAGTTAAAGCTGTTATAGATCCGTTAACCAGCCATCATTTGAGGTAATATCCTTGTCAGGGATTAGTGACGTAAAATAGGGGAACAAAGTGCAGATATCCCATGGCAAATGCATTAAAAGGAGGCTCCGGTGGAGCCAAAAAATTTAATTATGCTTTTCTATAAACAGGATACTCCGCTGGAGTTAAATTGAAAATAAAATGGGTAAAGGACTCCATCGGAGTCGCCTGTTTATAGAAAACTATTATAGTTTGGTAGGCTCCATCGGAGCTTCCTATGAATTTTGCCAAGAACCCGTGTTAGCGCCTTAATTATTTTAATGCGTTTGTCCTACAGCGGCGTGCGTTGGCTTTTTTAACATAAACTCCTGTAAATTAACATCCTTTTAACATTTTCATTTGGTAAAATTGTCTATCCTTGTATAAATAAACCGTTATGAAAAAAATAATACTCCTTTTCATATTGATTACTGGCGCTTACCAATTACTGGCGCAGCAATCGTTACCACTTAAACCTGCGGATAGTTTATTAAATAACCCGGATAAGTATTTTAAGATAAAGCCCGGTGATCAGTTTCAGTTGTTTCAGCCTAATCTGAATCTTAATGAAATTTTAAGCAAAGTCAATATCAGCGAAGTTGACCATATGCCTGTAATAGCATTAGCCGGCAATTCTAAAATGCCTGTAGCAAAAATTGGGGGGTATTATACCATGCCTGTTAAAAGAATTGGCAGCGAAGAGGGTTCGCCCGGCAATGAAAGCTTTCTTTTTGGGCTGCCGACGTTTAAGACACCGTAAGTCAAGTGTTTATTTAATATCGGATAATTAAACAGGAGCGCTTGTTTCTACCATTCTGTTTAAAGGAAATTACAATACGCTTCATAACCTCTTTTAAGGGCTAAAATTAGCCAGTGAGTTTAATGTTGAGGCCCGTTTATTGGATTTAAAAAAATCGGTTGTGGGTGCTTTGAATGGATAAGGGAGATATTTAAAAAATAAAGCCCCCTCTCACTCGCTGATTGGGGGCTTAACCTAAACCTTATCACAAAAGGCAAGTAGAGTACCTGCCATATGAAGCATGTAATATACGAAAATTTTCTTTTCAATTTCTTTATTAAATTTTAGAAAAAATTTAATACCGGCATTACATCGGATGGTATCTAAATATGGGGCTGATTAGATGAGGATATAAAGCAAGCCAATAATTATTGTTAGCGCTAACAAAATAGTTGCGAATACGTCGATAAATTGACGATTAGTGGCATTACCGGCAAACACGGCTATAAAAGAAGATTTTATCTTTTGCATTGATATTTAAAAAGGGGTAAATATCTTTTAACACATTATTACGGAAGTATTTACAAAATGTTTTGTCTTAACGTGTTACACATAGAATAATTCAATCGCGGGCTTGATCGCACTGCCCTTCGAAGTCGAATACAAACGATACTTCGAAATTAGATATTCAACATTCGGCGTTCAATATTATTACCAGGAATGAGATTTGTCAACCTCCATTGTTAATTTGCCCTGTTCCCTTTGTTCAATAACTTCGTTAAAGCTTTCTTCATAATACGGGTGATTGGTATGCATCACCCTGTCCCAAAAGTTAAAATATAAACCATAATTACATTTCACCAGCCGGTGGTGCATATTATGGTGCGTGGAGGTATTATGCCATTTAAATAGTTTATGGCTGGCAAAGCCTTTCGGAAAAAGCTCATACCCCAAATGGCCGCCAATATTTATCAGCAATGAATAAACCGAAAAAAATGTAATTGCGGAAACATGATGTGGTATGGTAAAAGCTATAAGCGGTAAAATCCCGATCTCCACCAAAGCCTCTAAGGGGTGAAAGGCATAAGCGGCAAAAGGCGTTGGATTAATAGATATGTGATGTGTTTTATGAACTGCTTTAAAAATTGGCTTCCAGTGCATTAAGCGGTGCGTCCAGTAAAAATAGGTATCATGTAAAACTACCATCAGCACTATGCTGAAAAAATAGTACACATAACCATATTTATTAATAGGGCTGTAAACCCTGGTTAAGCCGTTGTTAGCGGCCCATATCACCAATATAATAACCGCGCCAAATATGAGTATGGTAAAAAGCGAATACTTTATTTCGTGAATAATATGCTTCCTTTTAGGGTACAATTGCTGAATTTTTGAATACCAGTATTTTTTGTTCTTCCATACATAAAAAAACAGGTAAATGGCACTTGTAAACAGCAAATACCTATAGCTAAGGTCAAATATTACCTTTAGTGAATTGAATGTATTTGCTGCGGATGAAAACATATTTTTATGAAAGAACCAAGAATCAAGAGCCAAGAATTAAGATGTCAAGAAGCAAGATAAAAGGGCCAAAATTCGCATATTGTCTTGGTTCTTGGCTCTTGATTCCTGGTTCTCCTTTTAGAACGTTAAATATTAAAAATCCTTATTCAGCAGTTTTTCCAGTTCGGCAAAACTAATGTTCATTTTAACACGGCCCTGTTTGGCATACGAAAGTTCTCCCGTTTCTTCCGAAATAATAATGGCTGTAGCATCATTTGCTTCGGTAACACCAATACCGGCACGATGGCGCAAACCAAATTGTGAAGGCAGGTCGGTTTTTTCGGTCAATGGCAGTATACAACTGGCCGATTTTATCTTATTCTCCGAAATAACAACCGCGCCATCATGCAGGGGGCTGGTTTTTTGAAATATGCTTTCCAGCAGTCGTTTTGATATTTTGCCCTCGATAACTTCGCAGCTGTTCTGGTAAAACTGCTCATCATAATATTTCGCGAAAACTATTAAAGCGCCGGTGCGTGTTTGCTTCAGGTTTTTGCAGGCGTCAATTATTGGCTTTATACGCGCATAATTGTTTTTTTCAGCCTCGGCTTTGCCAAAAAAATACTGCCACCAGGCTTTATTTCGCTGTAATGATGCGTTTTTCCCAACCAACAATAAAAACCGCCTTACTTCCTGCTGAAATACCACGATAAGGGCGATTATACCTACGTCAACAAATTTACCCAATATGCCGGTAAGCAATTGCATGTGCAGTGCCTTTACCACGTAATAAAGGCCAAATATTATGGCAAGGCCTATAAAAATATTTGCTGCTATCGTCCCCCTGATGAGGTTGTATAACTGGTAGATGAGCAGCGCCACCAATACAACGTCGAGGAGGTCGAAAAACGTAAATTTAAATAAGCTGAAATCGAAAAAATGCATTTACTAAGGTAGCGATTTTTAGAGATTGGAGTTTAGAGATAAGAGATTAGTTTGGTATAGTGATTATAGGTTAGAGATTTGAGATTAGTTTTAGTTGTCTTGACTAATCTCTAATCTCTTTCTTCGGAAAAGCAAGTGACGCTCCAATACTCACCGTCAATATAGCCAGGATGATCAAAAGCGAATTACCGGTAGTAAGCCCTATTCTGTCCACATAGTTTGAGGCAAGCATTTTAAGGCCTACAAAGGCTAATAATGCAGCCAGCCCGATTTTGAGATAATGGAACTTGTGTATAATATTTACCAGTAAAAAAAACATCGACCGCAGACCAAGTATGGCAAATATGTTCGAAAAGAATACGATATAAGGGTCTTTTGTGATTGAAAAAATAGCGGGGATGGAATCGACAGCAAAAACAAGATCAGTGCCCTCGATGATCAACAGTACTAAAAAAAGAGGCGTGATCAGTTTTTTGTGGTCGATATTCACGAAAAACCTGCCCCCTTCAAATTTGGGGTGAACAGCAAAATATTTTGAAGCAAACTTTACCATTTTATGGTTTTGCGGATCGATTTCTTTGTCATCGTTACGGTTGATGTACATCATTATTCCCGTATAAACCAAAAACGCGCCGAAAATGTACGATATCCAATGGAACTGCTTGATCAACGTAGCCCCTAAGAAAATAAAGCCGAACCGCATGAGTATCGCACCAATAATCCCCCAAAACAATACTTTATGATAATGCCTGGGATTGACAGCGAAAGCTGTAAAAATAAGCACCATTACAAAAATATTGTCGACAGATAAGGCATATTCAACTACATAACCGCTGATAAACTCGAGTGCGAGGTTTTTATTGTAGCGGTCCAGACTTCCCTGCAAATCATTGGGATTAAGCTTAAGGTGGTGAAAGTTTTCAATATTTGCCTGCTGCAACGCGGCAAAGCTATCAATGTGGTGGAGCAGGTGCCCGTATTTAAAAATAAGCAGGTAAAAACAAAGCGCCAGGATTATCCAGACTGCGCTCATTGTTGCCGCCTGTTTTATGCTTACTGCCTTGTCGGTTTTGTTAAATAAACCGAGATCAAGCGCCAGCATAACAAGGATAAAAACAATAAAGCCGGTAATGAAAATTAATTCACTTTGCATTATTTATTGCGTTCAGTAGTAAAACGAACCAATTGTTCCAATCCCTTGCGGGCATCACTTTCGGGGAAAGTGTTTAATATCTCAAAGGCTTCGTCCTGGTATTTTTTCATCTGGGTTTCGGCATATTGCAATCCGCCGGTTTCCCTTACAAAGTTTATGATAGCTTCAATTTTTTTAGGATCATCATTATGGTTTTTAACCAGGTTGATCATCTGTTTTTTGATTGCCGAAGTACTGTTATTCAGCGAATAAATAAGTGGCAGGGTTACTTTTTTTTCTTTGATATCTATCCCCAATGGTTTACCAACGTCATCGGTACCAAAATCAAACATATCATCTTTGATCTGGAATGCGATGCCTATCTTTTCGCCAAAGAGGCGCATTTTTTCGATGGTCGCATCATCCGCCCCGGCCGAAGCTGCGCCACATTCACAGCAGGAAGCTATTAATGAAGCAGTTTTTTGCCTGATGACCTCATAATAAACAGGCTCTTCTATATCCATCTTACGTACCTTCTCCACTTGCAGCAACTCACCTTCTATCATCTGCCGCATGGCTTCGGATACTATTTTCAGGAACCTGAAATCGTCGTTTCTTATTGATAACAATAAACCTTTTGATAAAAGGAAATCGCCGACCAAAACTGCAATCTTATTTTTCCACAAAGCGTTGATGGAGAAAAAGCTGCGCCGCTGGTACGAATTATCAACCACATCATCATGTATCAGGGTAGCTGTATGCAACAGTTCAACCAGGGCAGCGCCACGGTGTGTAGATTCATTGATGCCACCGCATATACTTGCCGAAAAAAAGACGAACATGGGCCTGATCTGTTTGCCCTTGCGCTTAACAATATAGTGGGTAATACGGTCAAGCAGTGGTACTGAGCTTTGCATGGAAGCTTTAAACTTTCCTTCAAAAACATCAATATCAGCAGCAATAGGTTTTTTAATCTCGTTGATGCTCAGCATTGAAAAAAACAGGCTTTTATTTGCCGGGCCGTCTACCAATAGTTACCGGCGCCAACCCGCACAAACATAATGAAATTTCGTGGGGAATGTCATTAGTCATTGGTCATTAGTCATTTTTTGCTTTTTAGTTTTGGGGCTTTTTTCTTGCTATGAACTATGAACCATGAACAACAATATTTCCATCCACATTAAACTAATGAATCAAATAACGCTCTATCACTACAACAAACATTAATAAAGAAACAACATGAAAATAAAGATATTCGGAGGTTTATTGATCGCTGCATTAGCTTTCACCTCAATGGCACAGGCGCATACCCGTATCCGTATACCTGTTATTAACCACAGGCAACACAGGCAGGAACGCCGTATTAAACAGGGCATACGCAGCGGCGAGCTTACCCGCAATGAAGCCCGCCACCTGAGAGGTGATGAAAGAAGAATTGGTGAACAAAGGCGAATAGCTATGAATAATGGCAGAATGAACCGTTGTGAAAGAATGCATTTACGCCGCGAAGAAAGCAGGACAAGCCGTGCCATATACCGCGATAAGCATAACGATAAGTTTATATAATACTTTTTAAATACAGGTTAAGTTTTCATTGAGCGTTCCGGTTTTTGCGGGGCGCTTTTTTTATTAGCGTCAAATGCAATATTATTTTACCTTTGCGGGATTGTTGTAAGGGTTGTAAGAAGTTATAAATGTTGAAACAGGTTAAGAAGATAAAATTTTAACCCTTACAACGATTACAACTTTTTACAACCTTTTTAACCTAACCAGGAGAGGTGTCTGAGTGGTCGAAAGAGCACGCCTGGAAAGTGTGTGTACGCCAAAAGTGTACCGAGGGTTCGAATCCCTCCCTCTCCGCCGGTAAATGAATCAGATAGGAATATTAGGAGAGATGTCAGAGCGGTTCAATGTGCCTGTTTCGAAAACAGGTGTACTGTAACAGGTACCGGGGGTTCGAATCCCTCTCTCTCCGCCGAAATCAATATCAAAAACAGACAAAATACTGCAAATCAAACGATTGTAAACTTTTTTTAGACAAAACCCTATTTTGGTCACCAAATCGCACAAAAAAAGTGCGTATTTCGGTGAGCTAATTTAACGTGAGTTCGGGATAAGAAAAGTATATAAAAAGAGAGCAAAGGGCATGATTTTTGTTCATAAATAGTTGAAAATCAATTTATT
>Ga0302309_10003948_pt1 | contig 11168 bp, 11 predicted proteins | sample III_Palsa_N1_1_FD_200453 | JGI IMG/M metagenome (GOLD analysis project Ga0302309, IMG submission 200453) | Peat permafrost microbial communities from Stordalen Mire near Abisko, Sweden - III_Palsa_N1_1 | ecosystem: Environmental > Terrestrial > Soil > Palsa > Peat permafrost | place: Sweden... | reverse complement strand
AACTGCCTTGATTGTTCGGCCCTGGAAGCGCGCCGCCAGGCGCGTTAGTTCCCGCTGACAACAACTTGCGCCCCTTATGGGTGCCTCCTCCAGGAATGTATCGAAGGTCTGGAGCATCGGGCAACAGCGCTAATACAGGTACGCCAAGGAGGAGTTCGGTATCCCCTTCGTATTTTAGCGTATTGTCGGTCCATTCGGTCAATATAAGTGCTATGACACCTATTGTGATTCCGAGGAAGACGGCGCCGATGATAAGCATCATCTTTTTACCGGTACTTAGAGTAGGCTCTGCAAAAACCAATCCAATGGGGCTAAGCGTCGAACTCGCGGAGACTTTGTCCAAATTCCCTTTGAGGCGGATGTCTTCACGCTCTGTAAGAAGCTTGTCGTACATGTCCTTAAGTATGCCATAAGCTCTTGTCTTATCCGTAAGCTCCTTTTCGGCTTCAGGCATCTTCTTGATTTCACCCTGATACTGAGTGATTCTGGTTTGAAGATTCTGAATTTCAGCCTGCTGCGTTTCGGAAGCTATCGTTGCATCCGTTTGCTGCATTTTGAGTTCGCCGTACTCAGGGTTATCGGCAAGTTTGTCGCTGGTGACTGAGGCTGCTTCAGGAGAATTTTCCTTTTCCTTCTGCTTCATCATCTGCTCGAGGCTGTCGACTTCCTGCTGTTTGGCGATGACTTCGGGATGGCTTGGCGTGTACTTAGCCTTTAATTCATCGAGCTGAACTTTCAAATCGTCCAGGCGGACTTGGAGCGGACTGATCGTCTCTTCGCGGGACAGCAGAGAAATGGGCTTGACCTGTCCGATTTCATTTTGAAGAGCAGCGATTTTCAACTGGCCATCGCGTGCCGTAATTTGCGCTTCGTCCAATTGAGCCTGCAGCGTAGTCAACTGACCGACTGCAGCGCTCTGTTGTTCCGGTGTTTCACCCTGATTATTGGACTTGTAGTCGATAAGGGCTTGTTCCGCCCTACGCAAACGATCCTCGTAGTCGGAGATCTGCGTATCCAGGAACCGGCCTGTAGCGGTCTCCTGCGCGGATTCGTCCAGGCCTACTTCTTCAATGTACTGCTTTTGCAGGGCGCTTACGATCGCTTCACATTCGTCCTTGTTATCCCAGGTCAGGTTGATCGAAAAAAGCGTATCGCTCTGTGGGGCTGCAGACAAGTGCTTTCGTAAAGCAGCATACCGAGGATCTTCCGCTCTTGGGTCGACATTAATGGGAGTTGTCAGACCGGCGCTTTTAAGAGCCTGATCCAAGAATCCTCCGGGAAGGTCGTCGTTGATCAGGTCGTTGAAGTGATTTACGTTCACCTGGGCTGGCGGCGTGAAGGACTGCGAGTTGTCCTCGCCAAGAACGCTGGTATCTTCCTTAACAACCTGGGTGAGGGCCTCTGCCTGGTAGGTCTGGTTTCGTGTCTCAACTGCATAAATGGTGATTGCGGTAACAATGAGCACCATCGTTGAAAACATTAACCAGTGACGAAAGAACGACTCGATAATCCGATGCAAGATCGGTGTGCGGCGTGACATGGAAGGCTCCTTACCAAAAACTGGGCAGTGTTACGTCGCAGCATAGATCGGCAAACCAAACTACTGCGGGAAAATAAAAAGTGCACGGATTTAATACTGATTTACGAAGGCGTGGTCAAATATTAGGAACGCAACTCGACCTATGGAACGTAACCTGCAATTTCCATGCCAAACCTGTTGTATTTCAAATTCACAAATCGCAACCACGATTTGACTTAGATGCAGGTCGCAAAGTATAATGCGGCTGATTGCCCGAAATTCCGACGAGAAGCAACACCAGCCACGTCGCGAACTCATGCATTTCGTTCAGTCCACTGAGTCTACCCAAAATACTCTATTTTTTGTATGGGAGTTCGGCGGTAAGACAGATTTTTAAGAGTCGTATTGGGAGTAATTAGACCATGGGAACAATCCTCGTAACGGGTGGTGCAGGCTATATTGGCAGCCACACCACCAAAGTCCTACTGCAAAAGGGCTATGACGTTGTTGTGTACGATTCCCTGGAATTAGGACACCGCGCCGTTCTTAAGTACCTCCCTGGAGCTCGATTCGTTCAGGGAGATATTGGCGACGGCAACGCTGTTGCAAATGCAGTAAAGGACTACAATGTAGATTCTGTAATCCACTTTGCCGCCTATGCCTCGGTCCCGGAAAGCGTCGCCCAGCCGCGAAAATACTATCAGAACAACATCGTTAAAACACTGACACTTCTAGACGCCTTGAACGCCCAGGGTGTTAAGAATGTCCTGTTTTCGTCGTCTGCAGCCACGTTCGGCGAAACCCAGTATGTGCCGATCGATGAAGAGCATCAACAGCATCCAACGAATCCATACGGCCAGACAAAGCTCGATGCGGAGCATATCCTGCACTGGTATGATGTGGCCTTTGGAATTAAGAGTGTTTGCCTGAGATATTTTTGCGCGGCCGGGGCGGACCCTGAAGGTGAACTAGGGGAAGACCATACGCCAGAAACACACATGATTCCGCTGACTCTTTTCTCGGCCCTCGGCAAGCGTCCTGAAGTAAAAATCTTCGGTACCGACTACCCAACTCCCGACGGCACGGGAATTCGCGATTATATCCATGTCACCGACCTTGCGGCTGCGCATGTGCTCGGACTGGAAGCTCTTAAAAATGGTGCGTCTTCAACGGCCTATAATCTGGGCAATGGCCAGGGGTATTCGGTTCGACAAGTGATTGAAACAGGACGTCAGGTAACGGGTAAGCCGATTACGGCGATCGAATCTCCACGACGCCCCGGAGATCCCGCCGAACTCGTGGCTTCCAGCGCCAAGATCCGCAAAGAATTGGGATGGGAGCCCAAGTACGGTGACTTGCCGACCATTATGCGAACAGCCTACAATTGGTTCGAAAGCCATCCCGATGGATACGAAGATTGAACCGTAAAATCGAGCCCATTGTATGAAGCTCTCGCCGTCTAAAGCGGTTTATTTACTTCTGGTCTTCGTGCCCATTAGCCTCGTTCTGTCACTCACGGGGCATGGAAGCACCGTCCTCGCTTTTGTTACCGCGTCGCTCGCCATAATTCCGCTCGCCGGGATTATGGGACGATGCACCGAAGAGGTTGCCGCGCGTACAGGCGCCATGATTGGAGCGCTGCTCAACGCAACGTGCGGCAATGCGACGGAACTCATTATTGGTATTTTCGCCTTGCGTGCCGGCCAGGTGGATCTGGTCCAGGCGTCCATCGCCGGATCCATCATCGGCAACCTGCTCCTGGTGCTAGGGGCCAGTATTTTTGCGGGCGGCTTGCGTTACAAGTTCCAGAAGTTCAATCAGAACCATGCAGAATCAGGGGCAATTAACCTGCTTCTCTGCTGTCTTTCCCTAACCCTCCCGGCGATTTTCTCCGCGGCGCATGGCGGCAAACAAACCATGCCGGAATACCCACTCATCAATCTTTCCGTTTCGGTGGCGGTCATTCTGCTGACTCTTTACGGGGCATCCCTGTTATTCGCTTTTCGGCGTCAGGAAGATGTCCTATCAAACCTGCCGGTGACTGTATCCACGGCCGAATGCTGGCCGCTGCGCAAGTCTGTTGGACTTCTCCTGGCTGCTGCAGCAGCGATTGCCTTCGAGAGCGAAATCCTGGTAGGCAGTGTAAATCAGGCTGCCCTACAACTGGGACTAAACAAAGTCTTTATCGGCATAATCATCGTTTCCATCGTTGGAAACGCCGCCGAACATGCTACCGCAGTCGTCCTCGCCATGAAGAACAAAATGGAACTCAGCATGAACATCGCGGTCGGATCCTCGACTCAGATCGCCATGTTTGTCGCTCCGGTCCTCGTGCTGGCGAGTATTGGACTTGGCCACCCGATGACCTTCCTGTTCACTGTTCCGGAACTAACCGCCATTGGGTTCAGCGTCTTAATCGTCGCCTTTATCGCCGGAGACGGCAAATGCCACTGGCTTGAAGGCGCCCAGATGCTGGCAGCCTACGCCATCATAGCGATGGCATTCCTCCTGCTTCCCTAACGCACCCCAATTTGCATGGCGTTCGTATGTCTTGGCTCCCGAATTGTGAGGGATAGGACGACGCTGGCTGCTGCTATCAGGCTGGACAGTATGAAGACCAGCCCATATCCGCCGGCCCTGTCGGCGAGGATGCCGCCAATGAGGGGGGCTGCAGCGCGAGGCAAAGCCATGGCCAGATTGTACATGGCGACATAGAGAGGGATATCCCGGTCGCGTGCGGCATATTCCAGAGTAATGTTGTTACCGGCAAGTCCGACGGCTGCGGTCCCGAGCGCGGACAAAAGAAATACGACGGTAAATAGCACGGGTGACGTAATGAACAGAGCGCATACCGAGGCAAGGAACGAGCAGAAGCTTCCGGACAACAGAACTAGCTTGTTCCCCTTCATATCGCTCATTGTGCCCCAGAGGACGCTGCCGAAGGACCCGGCCAATACAAGGACGGCGGTGTACTCGGCGACGGAAGACGTGGGTGCGTAAAGGTGACGTCCCGCGTACAGGACAAAAAACGGCGCTGCTATCCCGATAAAACTTGAAGGAACCTGACTGAACAAAAATGACCGGAACCCAGCGTTCTGCTGCCAGACTGTTTTGCTGTCTCTCCAGTAGTGGCCGCTGTGTGGATCTTCTTCGGATCTGGGTCCGGAAACGGATTCCCGGACAAAGCCCAGCGGCAGAATGGTGACGGCCATCACAACAAATCCTATGGCGAACACTTCCGCAAAGCCGGTGGGAAAGCCTCCCGTTTTACCGTTCAGAAGCGTTCTAAGACAACCATCCACGGCTATCCCAAGCACTCCGCCAATACCGCCGGCCAGTCCGAACAGGCGGCCCCGGCGACTCACCGGAACGCACTTGCCAAGTACTATCCAGTAGGACGGCTGGTTCAGGCCCATAAGAAACGCATTGCCGATAAAAGCGCCGAACAATGCCGCCAGAAGCCATCCGGGGTGGCTGCGTCCCCAGAGCAGCGTAAGGGGTATGAGGGGAACAAAGGCAAATCTCTCTCCGAGGCCAACCAGCAAAAGATATCCGCGCGCCCTCGCCAGTTTGCTGATATATCCCACCATCATACACCCCGGCAAGAAGGTCAGCAAATTGACGATGGCCACCAGAGACCCAATCAAGCTATTGTTGGCCTTCAGATAGCCCATGAACAGGGGGATAACCGTGGTCATGGAGAAAAAGGCCATGCCGACAGGCCAGCCAACCGCATCGATCAAACACGCGATGAAATTAAAGCGCTGGTCTGCTTCGAGGGATTGGGGAGACTTTTCAACAACTGCACTCATTCCGAATCCGCTCCGATACCATCCATAACAAGCGGCTTCTCGCACAGGAAGCCGACTCTGCTCGAGCCCTCCCTGGTAATAACCGCAATTTTCTCCGTCTCCCCTTTAAGTTTGAGCTGACTTATTATCTCTTCGGGTTCGACAGGCACTCCACGTTTCTTAACAATTAAATGGCCGACATTATTCCTGGTCACCACTTCCTGAAGCGTGCGACGGCTATAGCTGAACTTCTCGATCACCGGGTAACACTGTGCAAATGGGCTTTGCGCGGGAGTGTCTCCAACGAGATAGGCAATCTGTGGATCTATCGACGATGCCTGTAAGTCTACGGCCAGCCGCTGAACCAGGTGGGCCCTGATTACCGCGGGGTCCGGCTCAAAGAGATACTTGTTCGACTGAGTTTGCACGAGGGGCGACCGGCTCTCTCGTGCGCCTCCCTGCGTGTCCGAAATGCCTTCAAGAACTAAAACATTGTCCCCTTTGAGCAATACCGCACGTATGGGAGCTTTCGCCGACACCGTTTTGGATATCCAGAGCAATCCTTCCTTGCACTCTCCGTTGTGCGAAAGAAACTCCAGTGACGCCCCATATTCAAGCGAAAGAGAATGATCGATGGATGGGGCTAGTTTGACTCCGACTATGGGGAAATCGTGCAGGGCAAACACGTTGAGCATCGAAAGTGGCGGAGCGTATGCTTCAGGCTGCACGGTTCGCTTGCCGCCGGTCCGACGCGCCGGATCGAACCAGAGGGCAGCACCGGGATAGGCAAGAGCAAGATCGCTGATGAACGATGGAGAGGAAGCGTCTCCGACCGCAGTATTAACCAGAGAGGAAAGGCCAAGCGCTTTCGCGTTGGCCGTGGCAAATTGCAGGTGCAGCGGGTCGAGATCGACCATGGTCACGTTCATACCAGCGGCGGCAAAAGCAAGGGCGTCTCCCCCGATTCCGGAACAGAGATCGATGACATGGTAGATGCCCAGTTCTTTAAGACGTCTTGCATGATACAGGGCAGGACCAGAGCCCGACGCCATTTCTAGCCCGTCTTTTGTGAAAAGCATTCCAGCCGCACCGGCCCCAAACTTCGATTTGCCGCGCTCCCGCAGCAGAGCCATGTCCCAGGCAAGCCCGGCCTGACCGGCACTTACATGTTTTCTCAGCTCGTTCAACGCCTTGTTGGGATCGGCTCGGCCGACAGCCATGTCTCCCACACTTCTGATGAGCACGTCTGCGCGGTCGGATAACAGGAATATAATGTCTTCTTGATTCAATGGATAAGATAAATTCTCTTGATTAGGGTTGATAATTTAGGGTATTAACCAGCGGGTCTGAGTGAAGCCAGCCTTCAGGGTTCACTGTACCTCATGGACCGCTTGCGAAAGCTCATACAGTAGAATTATGTCTCTTTATACAATAGGTCTGCTTATTGTCGGTGTGCCGGTTATTATCTGGCTGGCCATCCGCGCCATCCGCCAGATGCGAGATATTACGACTCGAATCCGTGAAGTACGCGAGGAGTTGGCGAGAAACCCACAGGCCGCAGCGCAGGGCATGGCGGAAATTATCGCACGGGAAAAGTTCGGCAAGAAATCAAAGAAACGTAAAGATCCATAGGAGATGCATTGTGGCAGTTTGTGAAATACACCTGAACGGAACCTACAGCGTTGGGCGCAGAACCTCGCTAAACGTCATTATCCCGGAGAATATCCAGGGCCGTGTTCCTGTACTCTATTTGCTGCATGGTTACAGCGACGACCATACGGCATGGACGCGCTGGACCAGTCTGGAACGTTACCTTGATGGCATCCCGATGATCGTCGTTATGCCCGATGGGGAGCATAGTTTCTACACCGACAGCAAGGTCGATTCCCGACTTGCGTTTGAGACATACCTGACTAAAGATATTATCGGGTTTGTGGACAAGACATTCCCAACCATCGCCGACAGATCGGGGCGAGCGCTGGCAGGGCTTTCCATGGGTGGATACGGCGCGGCCAAACTTGCCCTGCGGCATCCAGACCTGTATTGCGCCGCAGTTAGCTTTTCTGGCGCATTGCTCGCCGGGTCTCAGCCAATTGGTCAAGAGGATTCGGATTGGAAGCGCTACAGGCTTTCCGTGTTCGGGGATAAGCCCGTGGGCGGCCCGGACGATGTTCTCGCCCTGCTGAAAAACTCGGACCCAAAAACCAGACCGGCCCTGCGCATCGATTGCGGGACAGAGGACTTCTTGTACGACGACAATGTCGTCGTACATAAGAAGCTAATTAACCTGGGGATCGAGCACGAGTATAATGAGCGGCCTGGCGAACACAACTGGGCTTATTGGGACCAGGCTATTGTGGACGCGCTGCCGTTCCTGAAAACTCAGCTAGCCATTGATGAGCCAGCCGCGAATTAACCAAATTGGAGAGATCACTTCATGTATCGATCGAATGTGCACCAGAAGATTGTCGACAACAGCGTCATAGCGCTGATTGAGATTCCAAGAGGCAGCAAGAATAAGTACGAGTGGGACGAAGAGATGGGCGGTGTAGCGCTTTCGCGAGTCCTCTACCAGTCCGTGGCCTACCCTGCGGAGTACGGCTTTATCCCAGGCACCCTGGCCGAAGACGGCGATGCCCTGGACGTGGTGGTGCTTATCGATCAACCTACATTCCCCGGATGTTTTATGCGGGTTCGCCCCATTGGCATTTTGCGCCTCAAGCAGGAAAATGAGCGCGACGACAAAGTATTGTGCGTGCCTGTCGCAGACCCACTGTACGCTACCACGTGCGATATCAGCGACATTCCCCCGCACCGCCTGCTCGAAATCCGGCACTTCTTTGCTACCTATACGGAGCTAGAAGGCCGGGAAGTCGAGGTGGGAGAATGGGAAGATGCGGCAGAGGCGATGCGGTCGATTGAGTCGTGCCTTATCCCGGATTAGCGTCGGTAGGCATCGCGGCCGTTGATGATTGTGGCCAGGACGTGGCCGTTGTCGGGTGAGATCACCGCGATATCGGCTGGACGTCCTGGTTCGATCTGGCCGTAGAGGTCTGAGATTCCGAGCTCGCGGGCCGCATTCGTTGAGGCGAGCCGAACGACATCTGTCGGGGATAGACCGCAGAACTTGCCGGCGTTTATGAAGGCTCTGTTCATGGTAAGGACGCTGCCGGCGAGCGTGCCATCTTCCAGGCTGGCTTTGCCGTCTGCAACGATCACTTTAAATCCACCCAGTTCATAGTCGCCATTTCCCATTCCTGCTCCTGAAATGCCGTCTGTAATCAAGATCGTACGATCCAATCCCTTCGCGGCAACAACAAGGCGAACCACGTGCGGATCCAGGTGTACTCCATCGGCGATCACTTCCGCCACGATTTTGGGACTGGCAAGCAAGGCTCCGGTTGCACCCGGCATACGGTGGTGCAGTCCGCTCATGGCATTGAAGATGTGAGTGGCGTGAGAGGCCCCCCACCCAATAGCCGTGTCGACATCTTCAGCCCTGGCGTCTGTGTGTCCGATCGATACTATCACCTTTTCGCGGCGAGCGGCCTGAATGAGTTCTTTTGCCCCAGGTATTTCCGGTGCAAGCGTAATTTTCCGGATCATGCCTGCGGCTATATTCAGCCATTCCGCAAACTCCGACGGATCGGGCTTGCGGATATGGTCCACAGGCTGGGCTCCACAGCGGGCGCGACATATATAGGGCCCTTCGAGATGGATCCCTAGAATGCGAGCTTCGTCGTCCTGGCGTCCGCCGGTCACTTTATTTCGAATGGCCGTAATCGCACGTGAAGTCGCATCATGAGAGGCGGTGAGTGTGGTGGCCAGCAGGCCAGTGGTTCCAAAGCGCGCATGGGTGCGCACAGCCTGACGTACAGCGTCGACTCCGCCGTCCATGAAGTCGGCCCCGCCGCCTCCGTGAACATGCTGATCGATGAAGCCAGGAAGGATCAGGTAGCCTTCAGCATCGATATCGTCGGAACCCTGGCTGGAAAGTCGATCCGTTGTAATTTCAGCCACCCTACCGGCGTCATCGATTACTACGGTTCCTGGAGCGGCTCCGGCCGCGCCAACCACGGTCCCATAAATTTTTCTCATAAGTTTCCATATCCAATACTATTTAAGCAGCGTGTATCTAATTATACGCTACGATAGAGGCGAAGGTGACCTTCCGGCGTGTAATTTGCGTCATCTGCCGTACATCGCCGAGATAATTTGATATGTCGTGTAAAATAGAAGATAGAACTACGCAATCCTGTAATTGGCCCACGCCGTTGAGGAGCCTATGAATAAAAGTACGTCCATACAGATTGTTTTTTTCCTGGTGATGATGCTCCTTGTGAGCACCGTTTTCCTGGTGGCGCAGAAGAACTCGCCCAAAACACCACCTGATGGTGGAAATTTCCCCGATCGGCCGGAATGGCAGCTTGCGCTTGCCTCCGACAAGAAAGCGGCGAGTGAGACCATTGTGGCGCAACTGAACGCCTTCGACCGCAATGACTACGACGCAGCGGCAGCGCTGCAGGCCCCCGGCGAGGTCCGTTCATCCCACGAACCGGAAGAGCTAAGGAGACTGGTGCAGGCGTTTTATCCCGAATTTGCACACTATAAGTCTGTCGATATCAAGGAAGCCAGAGCCAACCACAGCCGAAACGAGATGATCGTGCATATCGTGCTTACCGGCAAAGACAATTACACGGTAAATGCGTTCTATTATATCGTCGTGATCGGAGGCCGCTATCTTGTCGGCGGCGTAAACGGTGGAGAACACCGGGGAAATCCCTTCTTCTTAAGGCGGTTCCGTGGACCTCCAAGATCGAACGGAATGCCCGGTTCGAACCGGCACCCAATCGTGAGCCCGATCGCAAACCCAAATCCAGCAACCCCATAAAAAGCAAAACGCGCCGATACACTTGTACCGGCGCGTTTTGCTGCGGAGCGCAAGGTTAATCCCCGTTGCGCTGCAGTCCTTCGCTGTTACACGATCCGAACGTGTCCCAGGCCCAGGTTGGGCCGTCGCAGCCGGATTCGTAGGCGCCCACACTCACAATAAACTTAGCGTGTCCGTCGGCGTAGGCGATGTTGGCGCCGTTCTTGTGCCAAACCCGGTCGTCGTCCATATCGTAGGGAGGATTGAAGTCGCGGAACATGCGGGTTTCAGCCGGCCGCGCAAAGTAACCCAGAGTAATTACCGCGGGCGAAGTGGTATTGCAAACCGCGCCGGATTCCAGCGTTGAGTTTGCCGGAGCGCCAGGAGCGGCCACGGGATTAATTATCCCTGAAGTGCATTCCCCGGTATCGATGGCGTATCCGGTGACGGTATTTACAGGAAACGGATTGCTGAAGTTCTCGTGGGTAAACTTGTAGGAGCTGCCATAAACCTGCTCATAGGTCTGGTTGGCAATTTTGGATACTGGAACGGATGCCGTGGTAATGGCATTCGGGACGACGTCGGGGTTCGGGCCTGCTGTGGGGCCGGGGGCCTCGAATCCACCGTCATCGGGACAGAGAAAGACTTGCTGGCTTTTAATGTAGGGCATGATCTCCATGTAAACGCCCTGTTGGGGAGCGCCTGTCAATTGGGACGTAAGCGGTCCCACCTGGTAGCCCGTATTGTAAGCCATGGGCATAGCCTCGTCGTAATCGTCTGCGTACTGCAGGATCGCCAGACCAAACTGCTTGCAGTTTGATGTACAGGTAATAACACGAGCCTTTTCGCGCACCTGGGCGAAGACCGGGAACAGTATAGCCGCGAGAATCGCTATAATAGCGATAACAACTAGTAATTCAATCAGCGTAAATCCCTTGCGCAGAGCTATCATAATCTTAGTTTCTCCTTAAGATCTTACCGGCGTTTC
>Ga0302309_10003944_pt1 | contig 11174 bp, 6 predicted proteins | sample III_Palsa_N1_1_FD_200453 | JGI IMG/M metagenome (GOLD analysis project Ga0302309, IMG submission 200453) | Peat permafrost microbial communities from Stordalen Mire near Abisko, Sweden - III_Palsa_N1_1 | ecosystem: Environmental > Terrestrial > Soil > Palsa > Peat permafrost | place: Sweden... | reverse complement strand
CAAGCGACAGCCATTAATGGTTAACCCGCTTTCTTTTTCGGGGCCGGTTATGATTAAAGGGGATGTCAATGGCGACGGGCTGGAAGACATCTATGTCGGTGGCGAGAACGGTAAACCGGGCAGTTTTTATATCCAGCAAAAAAATGGCGGCTTTATTTTGAAGAAAGAACCCGCTTTTGAAGCAGACAAAGGCAGTACGGACGCAGCCGCAGTCATTTTTGACGCGAATGGTGACGGGAAACCCGACCTGTATGTATGCTCCGGCGGATACGGGGATTATCAGCCGGATGATCCGCTCTTACAGGACAGGCTCTATCTCAACGATGGTAAGGGGAACTTTACCAGGTCCAGGGATGCCTTACCCCGGATGCTGAGCAGCAAAGGCTGTGTGAAGATAGCGGATATCAATGGGGACGGATTTTTGGATCTTTTTGTCGGGGGCAGGGTAATACCCGGCCGGTACCCGGAAACCCCGGAAAGTTATATCCTGATTAATGATGGGCATGGGCATTTTATCAATCAAACGGATCGTTATAATAAGGCGCTAAAAAAGATCGGCATGGTGACCGACGCAGCCTGGGTGGATATGAATGGTGATGGAAAACCCGACCTGGTTGTGGTGGGTGAATGGATGCCTATCACTATTTTTGAAAATAAGAATGGAAAACTGATTGAAGCGACAAGTAAATATTTTGATCAGCAATATACCGGCTGGTGGAATTGTTTACAGGTTAGTGATATCAACCATGACGGGCACCCTGACCTGGTCGCCGGCAATTTAGGAACAAATTCCCAGTGCAAGGCTTCTGATCAGGAACCTGCAGAAATGTATTATAAGGATTTTGACGACAATGGTTCGGTCGATCCTATTTTGTGTTTTTATATTCAGCACAAAAGCTATCCCTGTGTCACCAGGGATGAACTGCTTGACCAGATCAGCATGATGCGGGGACGTTTCCCGGATTATAAAAGTTACGCCGACCTGACCATAAATCAAATCTTTACGCCTGATGAAATGAAGGGAGCAGTACACCTTTCTGCCAATTGTCTGTCCACCGTATGTTTTATGAGTAACGGCCAGGGCAAATTGCATCGAACAGTTTTACCCGTTCAGGCGCAGTTTTCACCTGTGTATACGATAACTAGTCTGGATTATGACCATGACGGTTATGAGGATCTGTTGCTTTGCGGTAATATCAACCACGCCAGGATCCATTTCGGAAAGTACGATGCTAATTACGGCGTATTGCTAAAGGGTGATGGCAAAGGCAATTTCAGCTACGTCGATCAGCAACGATCGGGTTTTAAAATAACAGGAGACGTCCGGAGCGTTCTGTCAATTCATCACACTTTACTTTTCGGCCTGAATGGGGCCGGGCTAAAGGCCTATCAACAGAACCCATGAAAAATATATATTTTATACTGATATTGTTATTAGGTGCGGTATTTAACAGTTGCCGAGAGCAAAAAAAGCAACCAGTGTTAAGCAGTCATGATATCAGTAAAGTCATACACCAGATGAGCGCTGTCATGATACATGATGTCACCAACCCGCCATTGGCCGCCCGTTTTTTTGCCTATACCTGCTTAGCTGGGTACGAGGTTGTATCGGAGAACGACCATCACCTCAGATCCATGCATGGCGTGTTAAATCAATATCCGGTAATCCTGAAGCCAAAGCAATTAACGGATTACAATTTTCAGTTAAGCGCCATATTGGCCATGTATAAAACAGCCGAAAAGCTGCAACCCTCGGGAAGCACATTAATAAAAAAAAATGAAAGGGACTTTATTGATTCCTGCAGAGCGGGCGGCTTTGACGAGGAATCAATAGATAGTTCAACACATTACGCGCAGATTATTAGTGAAAAGCTATTGGCCTATGCTAAGGCAGACAGGTATAACCGGATGAGCAATTACCGCAGGTACACACCTGCGGGAACCCCGGGAAGCTGGGATCCAACGCCCCCGGCTTATATGTCGCCGGTTGAACCCTATTTTAATACCATCAGGCCCTTAACACTAGATTCTGCAGCACAGTTTGTACCGGATGCGCCTATTCCTTTTTCTATCAATAAGCATTCGGGGTTTTACAAATACCTTTTATTAAGCTATACCAAGGCCGGCAACGAATTGACACCTGAGCAGAAAAATACCGCTAATTTTTGGGACTGTAACCCTTTTGCGGTGCAGAACAACGGGCATATGCTGGTCGGGTTAAAAAAAATATCGCCGGGCGCCCACTGGATAGGTATCGCCGATATCGCCTGCGACAAAAGCAAGACCGGTTTTTCCAAAGCAATGGAAATCAATACCGTGGAAGCGGCAGGTTTATTGGATTGTTTTATTTGTTGCTGGGAAGATAAATATCGCACTAACCGTATCCGGCCTGAAACTGCAATCCGGAAGTACATCGATCCCAACTGGAAGCCATGGTTACAGACGCCTCCGTTTCCGGAATATATCAGCGGCCATTCGGTTGTTTCTGCTACTTCTGCCGTAATCCTAACGCATTACTTTGGTAACGACTTCGCTTATACGGACAATGTTGAAAAGGATTTCGGAATACCGCCACGTCATTTTGATTCTTTTCAGCAGGCCGCTAACCAGGCTGCTATATCCAGGTTCTGGGGGGGGATACATTTTATGGATGCCATTAATAACGGACTGAAGCAGGGCGACAGGGTCGGTAATTGGGTGCTGTCAAAAATGACCGCAGTTTGTAAATGATTCATTTTCCTAAACTCCTTATAAGATCTGATTTTTATCGTTTAAGTGTACATTGTGCCAATAAATATGTATACAGTGACAATTTACCGACTGAATATTTGCGGTTCTTTGCTTTACGATTTACATGTATTTATATGAACAAAGCCCTAATTAAGAAAAGAACTATCTGCTTTTTACTGACATTTATTTTTATTTATAGCTATAAAGTTGGTTTAGGCCAGGTACCTTCAGAGAATCATTTGTTTTCAAAATCTGATACTGCATTTATTCCGAAAGAGATCGAGGACCCGCAATGCATCGGAATAAATAAAGAACCAGATCATGCCACATTGATGCCTTATAGCTCCCTTACCGAAGCGTTGGCTGCCAACAGGCGTGCATCTTCCTTCGCTCGCAGTTTAAATGGGCCCTGGAAATTTAACTGGGTTGACTGGCCACAGAAGCGTCCTGTAGATTTTTATAAGGCTGACTATGATGTTTCCCGCTGGAGAGATATCAAAGTGCCGTCTTGCTGGCAGGTTGAAGGTTACGGCACACCATACTATAGTAATTTCACCTACATCTTTCAGAAGGATTTTCCACGGGTAATGAGTACACCGCCGGTTCAATATACTGCTTATCAGGAAAGAAATCCTGTAGGCAGTTACCGCAGGAATTTTGAAGTACCTGCAGACTGGAACGGACGCCGGATTTTTGTAACGTTTGATGGGGTTGATGCCGGATTCTTTTTATGGATAAACGGAAAAAAAGTCGGCTACAGTGTCAACAGCCGAAATGCCGCTGAATTTGATATCACCAAATATGTGAAGCCCGGCAACAATATTATTGCCGCAGAGGTGTATCGGTTTACAACTGGCAGTTACCTGGAAGATCAGGATATGTTTAGGCTAAGCGGTATTTTTAGAAATGTAACCTTGTGGAGTGCTCCGCAGGAACATATCCGTGACTACTTTATTAAAACCACGTTTGACAAGGAATTCCACAATGCAAATTTATTAGTAGCCGCCAAGGTTAAAAATTACAGCAACAAGGACGTTGAAGCGCGTGAGCTGGAGGTTTCATTATACGATGGAAATATCAAAGTTCCCGGAGGGATTGCCAGACTTAGCATTCCGGCTTTAAAAGCAGGTGAGGAAGTAACGCTTAATGTAGATATACCGGTTAAAGATCCTGAGAAATGGACCGCAGAAACACCGAAACTTTACACAACGGTGCTTACCATTAATGACGGAGGACGTAAACTGGAAACAGAATCATCGCGTACCGGTTTCCGCCAGATTGAGATCAAGGGCCGATTATTCCTTGTAAATGGGGTGCCAATAAAATTAAAAGGTGTAAACCGACATGAGAACTGGCCGGATGATGGACACGCTATTAACGAAGATCAAATGATCAGGGACATCACCCTCATCAAGCAGGCAAATTGTAACCATGTGCGTACCTGTCATTATTCCGACGACCCGAGATGGTATGAGCTTTGCGATGAGTACGGTATTTATCTGGTTGCAGAAGCTAACCTGGAATGCCACGGCTCATGGGATGAATTCAATGAAGATCCCAGAATAAAAGCCGCCCTTATCGAGCGAAATGTGGCAAATGTTGAAAATTTCAAAAATCATCCGTCCGTTATTATATGGTCGCTCGGTAACGAATGCGGTTCGGGCGGTTCTAACTTCCGGGCTATTTTAAGCACTATAAAAGCCATCGATACCACTCGTCCAACGCATTACCAGGGCTTTGGCATCGGTACCAACAATCCCGCAGACATGGATAGCGAGATGTATACCGATCTGGATAACCTGGTCAGGCATGCTAACGATAGCACCCTAACCAAGCCATTTTATTTATGCGAATATGCTCATTCTATGTTTAATTCCATGGGATCAGTAGATCTGTATAATGACCTGTTTGATAAGTATCCACAATTATTGGGTGGCGCGATCTGGGAATGGCAGGATCAGGGCATTTATAACGATCGTGATCCGAATCACCATATAACAGCCTATGGAGGCGGTTTTGGGGAGTATCCAAATGACCGTTATTTCATCCACAAGGGCGTTGTATTTTCCGACAGGTCACCTAAGCCCCAATACCCGGAATTGAAACATGCCTATCAGTGGATCACTATCCGTGCAAAGGAACTGGATAAGAAAATCTTTACGATCAAAAACCGTTACCAGTTTTTTAACCTGGACGGATTGACTGCTAAATGGGCTTTAAGTGAAAATGGTACAGATATAGCAAATGGTAATTTAAACGTCGGGCCGGTCGCTCCCGGTGAAGAAAAGGATATCAAAGTTCCATTTCACGTTAAACCTAAGCCCGGAGCAGAATATTTTCTAAGAATATCGTTTGATTTGGGAAGCGATCAGATTTGGGCTAAAAAAGGATTTGAGGTCGCCGAACAGCAGTTCGATCTTCCGGTAACCAAACCGCTTAAAATTGATAATGTAGGCGGAGGAAAACTTTCTTTAAATGACCAAAATGGTGTAATTAATATAAAAGGAGATGATTTTAGCCTGGATTTTGATAAGGTCAAAGGAACATTCACTAAGATAGAAAAGAACGGGGAAAATATCCTGCGCGAGAACGGGGGGCCGATGTTGCACCTGTGGCGCGCACCTCACCAAAAGGACGATATGTGGGCATATGAGGACTGGGATGCCTACGGACTGAAAAAACTTAACTGGGTTGTGGATGACATCAAAGCGACACAAATTTCTGCCGGTGTGGTGGAAATCAAGGTAGGTTTAACAGGACGCGGCAGAAAAAACTTTACGGTTCATCATCAGGCCACATATACAGTATATGCAAAAGGTGTGATTAACGTCAGTAACGACGTATTTTCCAGTGATCCTGACTTGGTTTTGGCAAGGCTTGGCGTACGCATGTTCCTGAGTAAGAATCTTGATCAGTTTGATTATTTTGGCCGCGGTCCGATGGAAAATTACGCAGATCGTAAACAAGGATCTGATGTTGGACATTATTTCAGTAGTGTAAGCCAGCAAATGACGGGATATGAAAAGCCAATGGATTGCGGTAATCACGAAGATGTCCGCTGGGCAAACTTATCCTCTGACAAAGGCCTTGAATTGTCTATCAAGTCTGATACGTCACTCATGCAGATAGCAGCACTACCCTATAGTGACGAGGAAATGGAGCCTGTGGAATATAAAATTGATCTGCCAAAAAGTAAAGGCACCGTTTTAGTGATTAGCCATAAAACGCTCGGTGTTGGATCTAATGGCTGCGGTCCCCGCCCTTTAGAGCAATATCGCGTCTACGCAAAACCTGCAACCTTCAGCTACCAGATCGTTTTAAGTAAGAAAAAGTAAGTCGTATGAGACCCTGCTAAATCACCCTAATCTATATATACCAGAAATAGTCTTTGGAGTAATTCGCTTGAATTACTCCGAAACTATTTAATTAAGTTAAGCAATATGTCCCACAGTCAGGATCAATCCCGGATAATGCTCGCGGTGGATTGTGTTATTTTTGGGCTTGAGCAAAATGAACTTCAAGTTTTGTTGATGCCGGCTAATACTGAACAGATCAGTAACTCGAGGTTGCCAGGCGAATTTCTGCAAAAAACGAAATCCTTAGAGCATACGGCGAAATCGATTTTAGAAAGGACAACTGGTTTAAAGAACGCTTATATGGAATCGTTAAAACCATTTGACAATATTGACCGCTTGGTTCCGGAACGTGTGATTCGCCTCAGCTATTTTTTTTTGGTCAATGTAAATAGGTTAGAAAGTCAGGCCTTCAATGATAGTGAAGCTGAATGGTTCCTGTTAAATAACTTGCCGGATTTGGCACCTGATCACCTAGAAATGATTGAAAGCGCCATGGAGCAACTACGGTATAGTGCTACCCGCCGCCCTGTTCTTTTTGAACTGCTAGAAGAACGATTTACATTGCCGGAGCTCTTCTCGGTTTACGAGCGTGTTTACGAAAGAAAATTTGATGTGCGGAACTTCACAAGAAAATTTTTATCCAAGCGGTTGCTGGTTAAGCAAGATCAAAAAAGCAAGCTGACCTCTAAAAAGGGGGCTTATTACTATAAGCTTGATCACGAATTGTGTTCCTTATCATTTACGGATTATGGTCTTGGTGCAGGCAAAGTAATTAACAGCAATTTTTGCGGATAAATTATCATAATACTGACTGAAAAGTGCAATGGATCGTGTAAATAATAGGGTTTATTTAAAATATTGACACATGCAAAAGATTACTGTTAAAATATTTCTCACCGGGATAAGCTTGTTTTTGAGTTTATCGGGTTACGCGTCCCAACTGACTGAAGTTAATTCTTTAAAAATAGCGAGTATCTTTTCAGACCATATGGTCCTTCAGCAAAACTGCAAAGTCAACTTATGGGGCAAGGCGGCGCCGGGTAAGCGATTAGTCGTCTCCGGCAGCTGGGGAAAACATGCATCAACTAAAACTGGCGCTGATGGAAAATGGACAGTAAAACTGGCCACACCGGCGGCGGGCGGACCTTACTTTGTTATTATCCAAGATGGCGTGGTGACGATTGTCATTAAAGATGTATTGATCGGAGAAGTTTGGCTTGCTTCCGGTCAGTCTAACATGGATATACCATTGAGCGGCTGGCCACCGGATAATTTAATTCTAAATTCTAAACAGGAAATAAGCGATGCGAAATATCCCACTATCAGGTTTATGAAAGTGCCGTTTGGGATATCAGCAAAACCGCGGGATGCTACCGGCGGTGAATGGATTCCATTATCCCCCGAAACTGCAGGTAACGTTAGTGCAACGGCATATTTTTTCGCTCGTAAGCTACAGCAGGAATTAAATGTGCCGATTGGGATCGTTCAATCATCTATTGGAGGTACACCCGCCGAAGCATGGACCAGTAGTCGATATCTGCTAAAACTAGGCGATTTTGATAATGCCATAGCAGAAGAAAATGATAGCGCTAAATTGAACAGTAATTCTCCTACGGTGCTTTTTAATGCCATGATCAATCCACTGGTGCCATACACCATCAAGGGTGTTATCTGGTACCAGGGGGAATCCAATGTTGGCAGAGCGGCGCAGTATAAGAAGCTTTTTCCGCTTCTGATAGCGGATTGGCGCAACCAGTGGGGATATGTATTGCCATTTTACTACGTGCAGATCGCACCCTTTCTTTACAGCGCTCCGGACCAAAAAGAACAATCGCCAAAGTTAAGAAATGCACAACGTTTTGCTTTGAAGCTTGCCAAAACAGGAATGGTAAGCACTTTAGATATTGGTTATCTCAAAACAGCGCATCCGCCCAATAAGCAGGAGGTAGGTAATCGCCTGGCGAGGTTTGCTCTGGCGAATGAATATGAAAAAAATGTAACCGTATCAGGACCCCTGTACCAAAAAACAATCGTATCAGGCAATACTTTAATTATCAAATTTAAATTTGTTGGAAGCGGATTGGTAGCAGGAGCAAACGGGCTAAACAATTTTGAGATGGCCAGTAATGATAAAATTTATGTCAAAGCCGATGCGCAGATCATCAGAAATACAGTTGTGGTTAGTAGCCGGTTAATATCTAACCCTTTATATGTACGATATGCCTGGAGCGACGCCAGTTGTGCGACTTTATTTAATAAGGAGGGATTGCCAGCCGCAACATTTACGTCAGATGACAAGAACTAGCAGATGTTAAGCATATTCTATCCTTACAAGGTGTTCAGATGAAATTGTTTAGCTAATTGGATCCATAGTCAATTATAATAACCAGATGGTCTATGCCGGCGATCCAAGATAGGTTTTTTTGTAACTTCCATTCGCCGGGAATTAGATGATTGATTTTAAATCTCAAGGTTATTTCTTTGTTAGGAAGCCTGCAAACCTATGTCTTGTCAAAATATGCATATTTCTTGCCATGGCGTACAGTTCGTCAAGTTTTCCGTAAAATAATAGTTTCAAACAATATTTTTGTTCAAGTTTTTAAACGGTTGGCCATTCAGGAATTATGTCAATCGTCAATCCGGACGCAGTCAACAAATCAATTATGCCACACATCAATTTACCACATGAATTTCCCGGAATCAGGAGCTTGTTCATGTTCAGGCCGGAAACTGCCGCACCCCTAAATCATCTTGTACAAACACTGCTTCATAATAATCATCCAACGCTGAGCCAGGGTGAAAGGGAACTTATTGCTACCTATGTTTCCAGCTTAAACTCTTGCAAGTATTGTTGCAGCATTCATGGAGCAGTCGCAAAACATCAATTGGATAACAATGGTTTATTAATAGAACGAGTGCTGGCCAATCCCGATACTGCACCGATTACTGAAAAGATGAAAACTTTATTGAAAATAGCAGCTAAAGTACAGAGGGAAGGGAAGGAGGTGTTGAACAGCGACATCGTACACGCGCGGAAAAATGGAGCGACGGATATAGAAATCCACGATACCGTGTTAATCGCCGCAGCGTTTTGTATGTTTAACCGCTACGTGGATGGGCTTGATACCTGGCAGCCCGATGACGATGAATTATACGAAAAGATGGGAGAACAAAGAGCCCGTGAGGGATACCTGACGCCTCCATTTAAAGTGCAGAACGTAAAAACGAAGTAATTATAAGCATCTAATGTTTTATATGGCACATATTCAATTATTGAATGAAGAATTGCCCGGGATCGTGGGGCTATTAAATACGCGTCCAGAAACTGCTGAACCATTACTTGAGCTTGCAGAAACATTGTTACGGGGGCCATCAAGCCTCACAAGGGGTGAAAGGGAAATTATTGCCGCCTCCGTTTCCTACTGGAATAAATGTCATTTCTGTCATACTTCACACGCATCGGCGGCAGCGGCTCATCTAAAATGCGGCTTGGAATTAATCGATGATATTAAGGCCGGTTTGCCTAATACCCCGGTATCCGAGAAACTAAGGGCGTTGTTAAAAATTGCGCATCAGGTTCAGCGAGGTGGCAAACAAGTTACGTGTTTGGAAATTGATACTGCGCGCAAAACAGGAGCAACTGACATTGAAATTCATGATACAGTTTTAATTGCTGCGGCATTTTGCATGTACAACCGTTATGTGGACGGACTTGGCACCTGGGCACCGGGACCGAATGAAGCTTACGTTGAAATGGGTGAAAGGATGGCGAATATAGGTTATGGGAAGTTTTGATTGATATATCTCAGTAAAGATCTGTTACTCTCCTGGAGAAATTTTATACCGTTCATCAGGTTCTATAACAGCTTCCAGCGTTTAAACCGAAACTAAAAAGTTGACAGCCAGCTCGTAATTAATGATTGTCGGTGGGCAAAATTTTGTTTTTATCAATGAGACACTCTGAAACTTATTCCTTAAAATTAGTCACACTTATATAAAAAAAATATCCCCTGGTAGTTTGGCCTTTAGATTACCTATGGCTAACGGGCATAAGCCGTTATAAAACTAAATAGGTAAAATTATAAATCGCTTTTCATTTATTCTAAACTAAGTTATGCTGAACCAAATCAAACCGGCTTTTACCGAAAAGAAATTCATTATTACCTTGGTTTTTGTTACTTCGTTGTTTTTAATGTGGGGGCTTTTGCACTCCATGAGCGATTCGCTGAATAAGCATTTTCAGGACGTATTACACGTATCAAAAGGGCAGTCAGGCCTTATACAACTGTCTGTGTTTGGCGCTTATGCCGTTATGAGTATCCCGGCGGGATATTTTTTAAAGAAATTTGGCTATAAAAGCGGGGTGGTACTTGGCCTTTTATTATTTGCAACGGGGACATTCTTATTTATACCAGCTGCCGATGCACGGTCATTTGACTTTTTCAGAATAGCTTTATTTGTTATAGGCTGCGGCATGGCGACGCTTGAAACTGTAGCTCATCCCTTCGCGGCGGCCCTGGGCGACCAGCGTACGAGCGATCAGCGGCTTAATTTTTCACAATCCTTCAATGCGGTAGGCACTATAATTGGTCCGCAGATAGCCGCATACTTTTTATTCAGTCCGGCAAACGAAAATTCGCCTGACCTTTCATCCGTAAAAACATTATATGTAGGCGTAGGTTGTGTAATCATTCTAATTGCCATTGCTTTCGTTTTTATCAAAATCCCGGTACTGACCGATCCGCACGGTGCAACCGCCGCTATTGATCCAGCGGCGGTAAATGTCGATACGGCGCCATCGAAGAAATTATATCAGCATAAACATTTTGTGTGGGCGGTAGTCGCCCAGTTTTTTAATGTGGCGGCGCAGGCCGGCACCTGGGCTTACTTTATTAATTACGGGCACGATGTGATGGGTTTTGATAACGGCACGGCAGTGAAGTATATGAGTGTATTTATGGCGATGATGGCCGCCGGCCGTTTTGTGGGTACGTACCTGATGCGCTTTATTGCACCTAATAAATTACTGGCCTTATTTGCGTTGGGGAGCATATTAATGTGCGTAATTGTAGCCCAGGGATTTGGCTG
>Ga0302309_10003943_pt1 | contig 11176 bp, 11 predicted proteins | sample III_Palsa_N1_1_FD_200453 | JGI IMG/M metagenome (GOLD analysis project Ga0302309, IMG submission 200453) | Peat permafrost microbial communities from Stordalen Mire near Abisko, Sweden - III_Palsa_N1_1 | ecosystem: Environmental > Terrestrial > Soil > Palsa > Peat permafrost | place: Sweden... | reverse complement strand
ATAATAGCGGCTAATCGCCCTTACAAGACTTTCTAAAAGGGGACGTGCGACTGGAGACGACGAGACCATCACCGTATCGTCAATAGTTTTACCCTATGCATATTGCCTGCAAAATTATCGACCTCCTTTCGACGCTTGGGCCAGAAGCTTCAAGCTGCCCGTCAGATGTTGCGCGCGCACTAATTGATGATGAGATGGCATGGTGGGCAATGATGCCTGCCATGCGCGAGGCGGCAGCCGCCTTGGCACGCTCGGGTCGCATCGTCATCACACAAGGCGATCAGCAGATTGACCCCAATGATGCATATCGCGGCCTCGTACGGCTGCGGCGAGGGCCTGCATTTCGATGAGCGCACGGAACAACTACCGCTAATCCGTCATTGCGTTTGTGCAGTGAGAGAGCAAGTTCCACACCGCTCATGGTTCCAGTCATTTGAATGTCGCTGAACACCAAAGCGATATCATCGGCGAACGTCAGCGCACTACGGCTTGATCGGCGCTCGACGCTTCGGAAACACGATACTCGCCGCTTTCCAACACCATGGCGGCCAGCTCCCTGGTCGTTGCGTCATCCTCAACCACGAGGTTCAGGGGAGTGGGCGGCGACATGGAAAACCTCACCTGTGGAAGTGATCGCCACTGTGTTTAGGCAATGAATGAGAAGTGACGCACGGGAGAGCCAAGTGTGTTCGCAAATCGCTGATCGCGGTCACAACTTTAAGGGTAGCCGACTGAGGACTGGATTGCCGCTATGCGACCTCGTCTGGGAAAAGGATGGTGAATGATGTGCCTTGCTCGACAGTCGAACGGACTATCACTTCGGCGCGATGAGCTTTGACAATTTCCTTGACGATGAACAGTCCCAATCCGATGCTTCGATTTTCTGAATGCGTTTCGGCACCGCGGGTGAGCGGCTCAAATAATGTCGGAATAAGCTCTGGCGGTATCGGACGGCCCTGGTTGTGAACCGTCAACGCCACGCCACGAGGCGCGAGCGCCAACGAGACGATGACCGGTGCATCTTTGGCGCCGTAAGTCATCGCGTTGCTGATTAAGTTGCCCGCCATCTGATGCACTCGGTCGGCATCGGCGAAGCATGTGGTGGCGGGATCAATTTTGGATTGATAAAGCAGCTCACGGCCAGGAAATGCCAGAGTCAATTCGGCAACACACTCGCTCAAAACGCCATGGAGTTGGATAGGCTTTCTTGAGACCGTTAGACCTCGCCCGATCCGCGCCTGCGTGAAATCGAGCAGGTCGCTCACCAGTCGGGTGGCACGATTGGCCGCGCTGCGCATGCCCCCGACGACCCGGGCAAGTTTCTCTGGTGTCACCGCTTTTGAGAGAATGTCCGTTGCCAGAGAGATGCCTTGCAGCGGATTACGAAGATCATGACTGACAATGCCAACCATTTGTTCGGCAAATATGGCCCTGCTCTCTGCTTGTGCCCGTTGCTCGTGTAGCTCGGTGATGTCCTGTAACACACCGGTGAAATATTCAGGTCGCCCATCATCGGAAAACTGCACACGGCCCGAGGAGAGAACGGTGCGTTGAACGCCATCGACCCCGTTAACTCGAAACGTGCAACGGTAAACGCCATTTGATGGATCCGTGGCTTCTTCGGCTGCCTTCAGCAGCTCATTGCGATCGGCGAGCTCGACACAACGGAGAAACTCATCATTGGACACCCGCTGAGGTGAGACATGCCCAAGCAAAAGGGCACATCGGTTATCAAATGATAATTCGCCCGTTGAAACATCTATGTGCCAAACATGGAGATTGGCCGCCTCCATGGCAATTTTCAAACGGACATCGGCACGGCCAAGTTCCGACTGAAGCATCATTTGCGCTTTAAGACTTTCTTCGGCGCGCTGGCGAGCGTGCAACAGCTCGGTTTCATATTTGTGCCGGTCTTCGGCCAAAAAGAACGCCAGTTCGTGAGCCGGCGACCCCTCATGTTCCCTGCTCAATGCATTGAGCATCATGGGCACGGCGCGCCCTGACGCATTGATCAGGTCAATCTTCACTTCTGCCACCGAACCCTGAAGCCGGATCAAAGGCGCCCAGTGGGTCTGATGGAAGATGCGCCCCCCGACGGTCAGCAGGTCCTGAATGCGTCGCTTTCCTTCAAGCTCAGCTTTCGCGAAACCGGTCCATCGGCAGAAAGTCGTGTTGACACGCTCTATCAGCCCCGTGGGTGACGTGAGCATGAGGCCACAAGCGGCGCTTTCGTAGAGCGCAGCCTTCAGGCCCGAATCATCCGTAGGCATGAACGCCGTCATCCAGCGAATTCAAAAACTCGATCATCGCTTGCGAACAGGCATCAGTTGCGCTCAGGTGCGGGCAATGACCCACATTTTCGATCACGCGCAGCGTGGCGGATTGCATGACGCGCGCCATGTATGCACCAACCTCAACGGGCGCAATCAAATCGTCGTCGCATTGCACGATCAAGGCGGGAGACCGGACCAAGGGCAAGTTTTTCCTGTGGTCTGACAAAAACGTGGCTCGCGCAAATTGTTTGGCGATCTCTGGATCTGTGCGGCAAAAGCTGTTGGTCAATTCAACCCCGAGCTCGGGTCGTTCAGGCACGCCCATGATGGCCGGCGCCATGGTGCTGGACCAACCGAGGTAATTGCTGTCCAAGGTATTCAACAGTTCTTCGATGTCGGCGCGGCTGAATCCGCCTCGATAGACGCCATCGTCGATGTAGCACGGCGACGGTGCAATCATCAGGTGGGCGCGGAACAATTCGGGCGAACGTATGTCGGCTAAAACACCGATCATGGCGCTCACAGAATGCCCGACAAAATTAACCGGGATGCCGGGTGAAAACTCGTTGATCACATCTAGGAGGTCAGACGCGTAACCATCCAGAGAAGCATATTTTTCGCGGTCATAGGCGGTCAAATCCGAGCCGCCGCTGCCGACGAGATCGAACAAGATCACGCGATATTTTTGCGCGAAGGCGGGGGCCAGGAGGCGCCACATGGCCTGATCGCAGCCAAAGCCGTGGGCAAATACCACCGTTCGAGGTCCGTTCCCGACGATCTGAACGTTATTGCGGCGCGCGATAGACAACGAAACCTCCCTATAAAGACGATTGTTAAGATCGTTTTATCGTAAATGACTCAAAACCTTATGACCATGGAAAGTTTACGCAATTGCTCAGTCGGAACCATCGTGGCAATGCATTTGACCTATGGAATGGCTTTGATGTGTGGTGGCACAACAGCCATGACGGCAACCCATTACGCTGACTATCGTGCCGGGTATCGCGGCACAATAGTGAGTCTGAGCCATCCTCTGGATGGCCCAGGATCATGAGGCTTCGCCGCCATGCTGACCGGCGAACCGGCGCCCACCACCATGTGGTCGAGGAACCTCACGGCGATCAGCTATAAAGCATATTTGGGCTCACGGGCGATGGCTCGGTCGGCTGCACTGGGTTCGGTGACGCCGCTTGGATGATTGTGAGAGAAGATCACTGCTGCTGCGTTGATGGTCAGCGCTGCCCGGACGATTCCCCTAAGTGGATGCTCGCGCCGTCGATGGTGCCGTGGTCTCCGGCCGTCCGATCGCGTTCGTCGCCTGATAACCGACTCGGTCGCCGCACAGCTTTCGCCCCTGAAGAAGTAAACCCCAAGGCTTAAGGTACCGAATAGGCCAAAGATGGTTTTTTACTGAGGGATGATATTCACACGGTGCCTATCGCTAAATCCTTTCGAGCAACACTATTCGGCGACGACGCCTCGCGGTTAGTTCGGAGAGAATTGCGTTGACGAGAGCAGTGTTTGCCGCCATCTCATCTGATTCGTGAACAGAGGGCAGCCCTACCCTTGATAACCCTCCCTAATCAAATTCTTTTCGTCGGCTACGCAACCGGCGATGGGCCAAAAAAATAGCCGGCTTTTCACCATGTCGCCAGCATTTTTTGAAACGTCAAAGCTGCAATAGCAGCGCCAGCACGTCTCCGGAAATGAGGAACAACATTCTTCCAGACACCCATGGAAAGAATGTCGATGCATTTGATTCTTGCGTTCTTTTCCACTCGCAAGTGATTTATCGCTAGCGCAGCTGCAAGCTCCTGACACATCGCTGATGTTGATAGATCTAGTCACTCCTAGGAGTGACTAGATTCCCCGAGTGATGTGTCTAATATCGAAAACCATAACTTTTCCTCCCTAGGATAACGATCATCCAAACAGGGTCGAGATATCGCAACAAATGCGAAATACGCCTTTGGTGCTATCGACCGCTCACGAAAAGACTGCGGAGAAGCCCATGAAGTCGGGATCATTGAACAGAGCACTGACGGGACATGCAACTCCAACAAATACGGAACCATGCGAGGTCTTTGAATTTAGGACTTGCTGTAATGGCAACTCACATTACCAACGGCTTTTAATTCTTTGCCTGGCATCAGCTATTGAAAGGGATTCGGCGAAGCTGATGGCATGGTTTCACGACGATCGAATTGCTCAGCTAAACAACCGTACAGCCGAAGAGCTCGTTAGCGCCGGCCTCACTGAAGACTTGGAGAAATTTCTTTTAGCAGTGGCTGAGGCAGATCGAGCATCGGCGAGAAAATCGATTACAAGCGTTTAATCTGGAGCGGGCACCGTCGCTGGCCGCCAACGATTCACCGCCAACCACAAAGACCAGTCATGTAACCCATTTGCTAGCGTTGCAGTGTATTAACCGACGCAGCCCTCAAACGTAATCAGGGATCGCGCAATGGGTTATCGGGTATATCGCTTTTGAGGATGCGTAAGCGCTGAAACCATCCACGATATACGATACGTGCTGGCACCATCAGGTCTAAGGTCGTTCCGCAAGGCGTGCGACCGCGCCATGTAACAGACGAACTGATGCGTTTGGCGCGATCGCGCATCGTGGCAAGGCCCCAATGACCCGCGCGGCCACCATCGATCAATACAGAGTCTTCGATACCACGCCCGTTATCGGATACCTGGATAGACAGTCTGTATCGGCTGAAATTGACCGTGAGCTCGACACATGTGCCACCTGAATGCAGGAATGCATTAAGTAGGGCTTCTCGGACGATATCTAAGACTTCATCGAAAACTGCTTGCCTAAGCTGTCGCTGCCGACCGATGAGCTCCGCGCGAAACGCCATTTCGTGGATCGCTGCTAGGTCTGTACCAATACGATTTATAGCGCTGAAGAAATCGCGATCACTGGTCGTTTTTTGCAAAGCCAGGATTCGATCGCGACCTTCAACCATCGCGCTTCTTGCAAGCTGCGCAGATCGATCGAGCAGATGTCGACTCGGACTATCTTCGGGCAAACTACGGATAGTTCGTTGCAAATGAAACATCAACCCCTGCAAACTCTGCAGCAGCGTATCGTGAATGTCCTCGGCGATGCGCATGCGCTCGCGGTCGCGCACCTCCATGTGTAAACGAACTTTATTGGCGGCGGCACGCGTACGCCACGACACAAATATGACCAAGATCATAATGGCGGCGACCACGCACAGTGTATGAAACCACCAGGACTGAAGCGGTCCCGGGAGGATAGTGATGTCGAGATTCGCCCCCTGCTCGTTCCATACCCCCGCACTATTGGCCGCGATCACCTGAAAATGATATCGGCCTGGTCCGAGGTTTGTATAACTGGCGATGCGGCCATGGTTCGCTTGATGCCATTCTCGATCCACGCCGCTCAATCGGTATCGAAAACGAATTTTGTTGGACTGCGTCAGGCTCGTCGCGGTGTAACTGATATCTAAAGATCGGGTGCCAGGATGCAGCACTTCGGCAGCTGCCATCGGTATCGATGTGCCGTCGGCGTTTATCGCCTCGATCAGCACTGGCGGTGGTGGTGGTGTCTTTATTAAATCGTTTGGATCCAGCCAAACGACGCCGCTCTCAGTAGCAAACCACAGACGTCCATCGGAGGCGACAGCTGCTGACGGTGTGGGTAGCAGTTGTGAGGCGGCACCAAGATCTTTATCTGCTTCGTTGAACGAGCGATAAGTTATGCGACTCAACTGTGCGGTGCCCACGGGACTCGATTCTTCGGAGTCGAGTCGAAGAATACCGTCGATATCATGAACCCACATTGCGCCGTCATGGGAAGCAAGAATTGCCGTAACGTCTTTTAGCGGATATCCGTCTGCCAGGGTGATAGGGTTGAAACGTGCAGCCTTTTTTACCGCGATGCCATCGCTTCCACCGACCCATAGCTCACCGCTACGCTCCGCAAAAGCAATAGTCGAGCCGATACCGAGTCCATCCAGTGCCGAGTAGGTCTTAGCTGTGCCATTGCAGAATGAGTGCAGCTGATTGACATTCGCTGATCCAGCCCACACACAGCCGCGCGCATCGGCAAACAAGCTTCTGAGCTGATCTAGTTGAGCAAAGGTGTTCCAAGTTCTTCCGCTCTGTATAACGACATCGGCGGGGCTCCCGCTCACAAGCACCCACAGTTGATTGTCTCGAGCCCGAACGATCGAAGCCTCCCAGCCGTGGTTGGATGTCTTCGAAAGGATTGGCATGAAAGTCGCATCGCCTTGCGCGTCTACCGACCATAGTCGGCCGTCGCGACCGCCAACGACGACGGTACCATTCCCTGAGTTTTGTTGAAGCGCCAGCACCGGCGAACGCAGTGACGTTTCACGGTAAGCCATAGGTGTTAGTAATAAAAGCGGCTGGTTGCTGCTGCCCGCCCACATATTGCCATCTGGACCGGTAGCCAGTGCAACGTCGTGAATACCCTCAGGCATGACTACCGTTGAGAAATTGCTTTCGCTAAAGCGATCCAGGCCTGCCTGGGTGCCGAACCAGATGTTGCCCTCTCGATCCTTCAGCGCCGGCCAGACATAGTCTCCCGATAACCCATCGCTCTTTCCGTAATGCTCTGAGTTAGCAGGCAATGCAGCGTTGCCCGTCAAGGCCGTGTTCTGGTCAGTGAAACGATAGATACCGTGACCTAGGCTTGCAAACCACAGGCCACCTCTCAAATCGGGAACAATACCCACGGAGTCGACCGCGTACGTGGTGTCTACTTTAGTCAACGCGTCGCCATGCCTGGAAAACCTGAGTACCGGTCCTCCGATTTGGCTTATGAGGAGGCTCCCATCAGCTGTCTCAGCTATGGCTTCCGCCACCTCCGTCTTGATTCCCGTATCTTCAAATCTAGCGTGGTCGGTGCGGAGTCGATAAAGCTCCTGGCGTAAGGAGGCCCAAACTATTCCTTCACGATCGACAAAGAGCGTGGCGCGCTTAAGACCCTCGTCCGGCGAGACCTGAATCGTCGTCCAAGCGCCATCCTTGTATCGCTTGATGCCTCCGTCGACGTTTGCCCAAATGGAACCATTCCCGTCGCCAAAGAGGTTTGACGTTCCACGAAATCCCTCCTTGGCGCCATAGTTCGTTAGGTGACCATTTTTAAGAAAACTAACCCCGGACCCCTCATAGCTGATCCACAAACCACCGGATGCCGGAGCGAATAAGCTGTAAACCTGGCTTGAGGGCAAAGTCTCGCCCGCCACCGGTTCGAAATGAACAAACCGGATACCGTCAAATCGATATAAACCGCGCGTGCTTCCAATCCACAGATAGCCATCACTGGTTTGCGCGAGTGCGGCGATGTCGCTTGGTGCGCCGTCTTTTGTTGTCCATGATGTGTGCTGGAAGTGACCCAGCGTCCATGGCGATTCCACTGCGTAACCATGGCATGCTGTCGCCATGGAAAACAGCGCAATAACAGCGAGTGCCAAACGACGCCACATCGATAATTTTCTCAGGGCCAAGCCCTTCCCCTTTTCGTCTAGCCTGAGTTGAGTCCGAGAATTGTGATCCAACGACCTAAGTCTTTCGCATCAAACTTACGACTCCCCTATCGACCGGTTAATGATTCACTTCATCGGTACGCCCTTGCCGACCAGATTTTGCGCGAAAAAACTGGCTGAGTCTGCTCTGCAGCAAATCGCGCTTAAAAGATATCCGCGAAATGGAGAGGCTATGGGTCGTTCAAAACGATTGCCTTCGTGTCTATTGCGACTTTGAGATTGACCGTTTGGAATGAGTTCGCCACGCCACGTTTTTGGTCTTATGAGAACGCTCAGAGAAATACTGCGAAGGAGGAGTTCCCAGCGCTTGTCGAAACATTGTGCTGAAGGCAGCGACCTCGGTGTAACCCAACGTATTGGCGATATGCGCTACTGGCGTACCAATGGCCAACAGTTCAAGGGCTCGCATCAGCAGTGCCTGTTGACGCCAACGTCCGAGTGGCATGCCTGTTTGTTCGCGAAACAAACGTTCGAGCGTGCGTCGGCTTGCGCCTTGATACTCTGCCTGACGTGTAAGCCCGGGAGCAATGGATGGCTCAGCACGTATTTGCTGAGCGAGTCGGAGCGCACGCGCATCGTAAGGCATCGGCAGTGTCAGCGCGGGGATGGGCTTGATGTCGATGTATTCAAGTAGCAGCGTCATAACCCGCGCTGTGCGCGATGTCGGCGTATGTCGCGCCGGCAGCGTAACGGCCTCGCCGATCAACGCACGCAGTAGCGGTGTGACTGATACGACCGCGCAGCTTGCAGGAAAGTGCTGTGCGAGCTTGGGCTCGATATACACATTATGCAACTCGATGTTGCTGGCGGCGCGTAGGCCGTGCTGCATCATCGAAGGGATCCACACCGCTCGCTCCGGAGGCACCACCCAAATGCCATCTGGCGTTTCGACCGAAAGCACTCCGCTCGGTGCATAAATAAGTTGCGCGCGTCGGTGTCTGTGCGGAGCGGTTAGCTCGCCCTGCAGCAACGTCCGCGCCATCGCCACGATAGGACGAGCGGTACGCTGGTAATCCGATCGACGCTCGCTTTTGCCAAACATTATTTTTGTCAGAAATTCGCAAGAAAATGACAGATTTGGGGATAACCCCCGGTCATCCTCAGGCGCATTATGCATGCACTCACCTGCGGAGCAATCACCATGCGTGATGTCATTGTGGCTACAGCAATTGGCCTAGTCGTCGGCGTTCTTTACGGCGTGTTGCGAACACGATCACCCGCCCCTCCTCCGATTGCGTTGCTCGGGTTGGCGGCGATGCTCGTTGGCGAGCGCCTTGTGGCGCTGTTGCGCCCCTGATTCCTATTTCGATGAATTTTCGGAGGAAAGCGTCCATGAAAGCCTTGCGCATCCTGCATTTCGGAACGCCCGAGCAGCTACTGCTCGATGAGGTCGACATGCCTCGGGCCGATAGCGAACACGCTGTGATCAAGGTGTGCGCCGCACCGATTAACCCCAGTGACGTCAAGAATGCCGCCGGTTTTATGTCCCAGACAACACTGCCACGGATACCGGGGCGCGACTTCGCCGGTGTGGTGGTCGACGGACCGAGCGAATGGAACGGTAAAGAGGTTTGGGGAAGCGGTGGTCAGTTCGGCTTTACCCACGATGGTTCACATGCCGAATACCTCCGGGTACCAAACAACGCGCTGGCCTTAAAACCTGCCAGTCTCGATTTCGTCTCAGCAGCCAGTGTCGGCGTGCCTTTCACCGTGGCATGGCTGGGGCTGATCGACTATGCGGATGCCAAGGCCGGGGAAACGGTGGTGGTAATTGGCGCATCAGGTAGCGTCGGACAAGCAGTTTGCCAGCTTGCTCGGTGGCGCGGCTGTCGCGTTATCGGCGTGTTGCGGGAAGCACCTACCGCCGCTGAGGCCAGCGCGTTCGATGCGTTTACCTTGGCTGACGATGACCTGCCCCGGCATGTCCGTGAACTCACGGATGGCCTGGGTGCAAACGTTGTGTATGACGCCGTCGGCGGAGTGATGTTCGCGCTCGCCCTGAAGTGCGTCGCGCATCGGGGACGCGTGGTGGAGATCAGTGCGACCGCCGCTACCGACGTGACATTCAACCTGCGCGATTTCTATCACAATGAAACTCAGCTATTCGGCGCCGACTCGTTGAAGCTCGATGCGGCGGATACCGCACACCTTCTTAACGAGCTGACGCCACTATTCGATGAGGGCATCCTGCGCGCACCCGTTGTGCAAAAGACCGTGGCGCTGCGCGAGGCGATTCTGGCTTATCGGCGGGTAGCGGAAGGAAAAAGCGGGCGGATAGTGATCGTACCTGCTGAGAACTAGCGATAAGTTCAACTTCTGGAGTATGCCCAGAGTGGGGCGTTTATCCGAACTAGAATGCAGACGAGCTCGCTAGTGGAGACCGAAAAGGCGGAACCGTTGCAGCAAAATATTTTTGAGGTACTCGAATGAAAGCCATAAATTTGGCGCAGATCTTTTTCTTATGCGCCCCGCTGTTAACTAGTTCTTCAGCATTTGCTTTTGATCAGAATGTAAATTCGGAACCTGATCATCAACTTTATTCGGCCACGCCTCAACCTGCGATGCCGATCAAGCCTGGTTTCTACGTTACTGGCCAAGGGTGTAGTGATCCGGCAAATGCGGGTTTAGTCACATACCAACACAACGTCGTTCATGGCATGCACGACCTTGACTGTGTGGCGACCGTCAACAAAGTTAAGTCCGGCGTCTTTCGTGAGCATCAGGTTTGTCATGCTTCGATCGCCACTACAAAAGGCGAAGAGGCATCACCCACAGATTCAAGTGATGTCTACATCACCGTGCTATCGACGGACAGCTTTCGCATGTCATCCGCGATAAACGGAAACACTAAAGACGACTCTACCTTCGTGCATTGTCCAAACATGGATAAGGACCTTTAGGACCTGTAGCAAGTCGAGCAGAGCAACGCCGTCCAACAAAAATTTCATTGACAGCGAAATGTGCGCTGCAGCAACAACGTCTGCAGATTTCATATAGATACTCGCACCCAGGCGGAAGGGAATCCCCATCAGCGCCCCTCCTCCGTTAAAGCAAGTAGAGGCGCTCGGCATCATCCCTTCAGCCAGCCGTACATTCCAGCGCGAGCTGTATCGAGCCCATCGTTTTGAAGCGATGTGCACCGCGCATGGATCTGCCAGACCTTCGATGCCGAGATGTCAATCAAACCAGCGAAAACCGTAGAGCACAGCGTTTCCACGACCGGCAGAAGCCATGAGGCCACACGCGTGATGGCTCATCTCTGCCTCTGGTGTCCCCACACAGGAGATAAGCATGGGTATTTCACGTCGCTCTTTTTTGAAAGGTAGTGCGTTGGCAGCGTCGATGAGCGCAGTCGGC
>Ga0302309_10003941_pt1 | contig 11178 bp, 10 predicted proteins | sample III_Palsa_N1_1_FD_200453 | JGI IMG/M metagenome (GOLD analysis project Ga0302309, IMG submission 200453) | Peat permafrost microbial communities from Stordalen Mire near Abisko, Sweden - III_Palsa_N1_1 | ecosystem: Environmental > Terrestrial > Soil > Palsa > Peat permafrost | place: Sweden... | reverse complement strand
CTTTTCCTGGTGTGTCTTTTTTCCTTGCATACGCTAATATACTAAAAATCAAACATTTAATCAATATTTCAAAGAACTTTTGTTATAAATTATCGCTGCCCCCCGTTCTTAGTTGCGCAACAATCACAAATTTAGGGAAAGGTGTCGCGCAGGCCTCTTCACTTTACATTTTCAACAATTACAACATTTTCAACTCTTATAAACCTTTACAACCCTTACAACTTATTCCAACTAATCCGCTAATTTTGCGCCTGTATAATGAAATTCAACTTAACAGCACAAGATCCGCTTTCAAAAGCCCGCGCAGGCGAAATAACAACCGACCATGGCATTATCCAAACGCCTATTTTTATGCCGGTTGGCACCGCGGGTACGGTAAAGGCCGTACACCAGCACGAGCTTAAAAATGACATCGGGGCGCAGATCATATTAGGTAATACCTACCATTTATATTTACGGCCGGGTTTGGATACCTTAGAAGCAGCAGGCGGCCTGCACCAGTTTAACGGCTGGGACGGCCCTATTTTAACAGACAGCGGCGGTTACCAGGTATATTCGCTTACCGATGTGCGGAAGATAAAGGAAGATGGTGTTACATTCCGTTCGCATATTGACGGCTCAAAACATTTGTTTACGCCCGAAAATGTGATGGATACCCAGCGTATCATCGGCGCTGATATTATAATGGCCTTTGATGAGTGTACCCCCTACCCCTGCGAATACGGCTATGCCCGGCGGTCGATAGAGATGACGCACCGCTGGTTAAAACGCTGCTGCGACAGGTTTGACACTACCGAACCTAAATATGGCTACAGCCAAACGCTGTTCCCGATTGTGCAGGGATCGGTTTACAAGGACCTGCGGGTAAAGTCGGCAGAAGTTATCGCCTCTTTTGAGCGGGAAGGCAATGCCATAGGCGGATTATCCGTTGGTGAGCCTGCCGAAGAAATGTATGCCATGACCGAAATTGTTTGTGATATATTGCCGCCGCAAAAACCGCGTTATTTAATGGGCGTGGGTACGCCGGTAAATATATTGGAGAATATTGCGCTGGGTATTGATATGTTTGATTGCGTAATGCCCACCCGCAATGCCCGCAACGGCATGTTGTTTACTAAGGAGGGGATTATTAATATCAAGAATGAAAAGTGGAAGAATGATTTTTCGCCAATTGAGGCAGATAGTGCTTTATTTGCTGATAATGCCTATACAAAGGCTTATTTACGGCATTTAATACATTCGGGCGAGATATTGGGCGCGCAAATAGCTACCTTACACAACCTGCATTTTTATTTGTGGCTGGTTAAAGAGGCCCGTAATAAAATCATAACAGGCGAGTTTTATAACTGGAAAAAAACAATGGTTAACCGCTTAGGCCAAAGATTATAAATGAACACGTTTTTAGACAGATATTTAAAAATAATTGACTGGTATATTATCAAAAAATACCTGGGCACATTTATTTTTACGCTGGCCCTGTTTATGGTAATATCTGTTGTTTTTGATGTGTCGGAACATATGGACAACTTTTTAACTAAGCATGCTACGCTTGGCGAGATCGTATTCAAATATTATGCGGGCTTTATTCCGTATTACATGAACCTGTTGTCGCCGATGATCAACTTTTTGGCGGTAATTTACTTTACGGCCCAAATGGCCAATCAAACAGAGATTGTTCCGATATTGAGCGGAAAGGTAAGCTTTAATCGTTTTCTGCGTCCTTATTTTGTATCGGCTTTTATAATTTTCGTGGTATCATTCTTTGCCAATGTTTACCTTATCCCCTTTACCAACGCGCTTAAAATAAACTTCGAAAATAGCCACGGTTTTTACGGCGATGCCTCAAAAAACGATATACACCTGCAATTGGATACCAATACCTATGTATATGTTCAGTCGTTTGATCCTTTTACGCATACCGCCTTTATGTTTACGTTAGAAAAATTTAAAGGCGACCAGCTTAAGCAAAGATTAGTAGCCAATAATGCGGTGTATGATACGGTTAAAAAAGTATGGACACTTAAAATGTATACGGTTAGGTATATTAATGGGATGCGCGAAAAACTTACCCCCCCAATACCTCAAAAAGACACTGTTTTAGACCTGCAGCCAACCGATCTTGTGGTAAATAATAGTTATCCGGCCATGTCATTAAACGAGCTGAATAAAAACATTGACAAGGAGAAGATACGCGGTTCGGGTGATTTGAAGGACTTGCAATACGAGAAATACAGGCGCTTTGTTTACCCCTTATCTTCATTTGTGCTGACATTAATAGGGGTATCCATATCATCCCGTAAAGTTAGGGGCGGCATTGGCTTGCCGTTAGGCATCGGCCTGTTTTTATGTTTTGCCTATGTGGTGGTAGATAAGTTTGCCATTGTATTTGCCATAAAGAGCAGCCTGCCGCCATTAATAGCCGTGTTTTTACCAAACGGATTATTCGGTATATTAGGGCTGTATTTACTCAAAAATGCGCCTAAGTAATGGCTATACAAAACACCGGCCCGACAGGGTTGAATAAAAACTTACTGATACTTCACTTTACCGTATTCATCTGGGGCTTTACCAGCATTTTAGGGGCGTTAATATCTATATCGGCTGTGCAGTTGGTTTGGTACCGTGTGTTGATAGCCTTTGTGTCATTGTTCTTTTATTTCAAGATCAGCAAAACAGTATTCAAAGTATCCGGAAAGGTGTTTCTGCAACTGTTTTTTACGGGGGCTTTAGTGGGCGGGCATTGGATATTATTCTTCGCCTCTATTAAATTATCTACCGTTCCGGTAACGCTGGTATGCCTCTCTTCTATCACCTTATTCACCGCCATATTTGAGCCGCTCATCAATAGGAAACGCATTTCAAAGTTAGAGATCGTTTCCGGTTTGTTGATAATATCAGGCATCTGTTTAATATTCAAATTTGAAACCCAATACACTAAGGGTATCATAATGGCATTAATAAGCGCGGTCTTTGCCAGCCTGTTTGCCATCATTAACGCCCGGCAGGTAAAGAAATACGAGGCTCCAATTATCGCGTTTTACGAGCTGGTTGGCGCGTTTATATGGGCATCATTATACCTGCTTTTTACGGATGGTTTTGGTAAGGAAATAGCACTAAAGCAATCAGATCTTGTATACTTAATGTTATTAGGCACCGTATGTACGTCGCTTGCATACGTTGCTGGTGTATCGGTAATGCGCCAGTTTTCGGCTTTCCGCGTTGCTTTAATTACCAATTTAGAGCCGGTTTATGGCATACTAATGTCGTTTGTTTTCTTCGGCGATATGAACAAAATGACCACTGGCTTCTGGATCGGCGCGCTAATTATACTATCTACCATCTTTCTTCACCCGGTTGCACAGAAGCAAATTTCCAAGAGAAAGAGCCGCTAATATTTTACTTTATAGCACTACAAAACTTAATGTTTTCCATTGCCCAACATTCTCCCATAGGGTAGGGGACGAAAATTCCGTATACATATTCGCATTTTAAGCGCTTCTAAGCGACTTTATTTTGAAACCGTCGCGGTATAGGTTTCAGTATATTTTGCCACAATACAGGCCAAATTCAAAAATCAATTAGTGTAGTCAGTTAAGTAATTAAATTTTCCTTAAAAACGACCGATTTAAGCGTAAAATAGCGCAGGTTTTATTTTCACTTAGCAAAATTCACATTTTAAGTAAAATACATAAATATTTATAATTCAAATATATATAATGACTAATTAAATATAAATTTAAAGTAAAAAAGATTTACAATAAAATTCAAAACTAAAATATTTAGCATATCATTAAATTTGAAACTATTTTAATAAATAAATTATTAAAATTCAATACATTACAATATATTAAAGCAAGTTAAAGTTGAAGTAAGCAGATTTCGAACGAAATTAAGGGGATAGTGTAATGAAATACAGAAATTTAATTTTAGAAAAATCAGGGGTATCTTCCTGTCATTTGCATACTTTTAAAATACCGGCAATAGAGGCAGGTTTTTCATCGAAAATATTTCTTTAAAAATAGCAGTTATACATTCGGCAAATTGGCTAAGAACCATTGAAAAGAATTATTGTCCGACTCAGCATGTTTTTAGAAATACAAATTTGCAAATGAAGAACCCCTCCGCTCCTGTTTCAAAAATCACACTCAGGTTTCTAAACCGCTTTTTTAAACCCTTTAAAAATCGGATATTGGCTATCTTGTTAATTCGGAAAATACCATGAGCGTAAAAACAATTATCATTGTCATCATTGCCGTACTGCTAACAATTGTACTGATGCAAAATACCGGAGAGGTAAAGTTCACTTTTCTGTTTAGTGATACCTATTTATCAAAGTCGGCTGTTATGGCATTTGTGGCGGTCATTGCTTTTATCGCCGGGATATTAGTTGGCCGCCCCAAAAAGACGAAGTATGATATTGGAGCTTATCACGACAGTATTCACAAAGACAATCCCGATACACTAAGTGACGAAGACAGGGATTATATAAATTAATATTAGCTATAAAATTTATCACTCTTGCCGCTAGTAGCGCAGAAACCCCCATTGTTACCACATTATATCACAGTTTACCTGCTGTTAGTGCATCAAATCGCGGTATTACCACACATCAGTAAAACACAACATTATCATTTTCCAAAAAAGCCAGGTCAGGCTTTTTTTCAAAAATTCCAAAAACTGAAGCCCCGCTCCCGCTCATGCTGGCATACAATGCCCCAACTTCATATAGCGATGCTTTGATGCCTCTTATCCCAGCATTGTTTTTAAAAATAGATTCTTCAAAGTCATTTTTGATGTATCTCCTCCAATCCTTAACAGGCAGATAAATCAGTTCCATTAACGATTCCTTAACTGCTGTTGGTTTAACACCTCTGAAAGCTTCGGCAGTTGATATTTGCACTGGCGGCATCACCACCACAATTGTATAGTTAGACAGATCAAGTTTTACCGGTTCAAACTCATCGCCCCTTTCAAAAGCAAACACGGGTTTGTTTTCGATGAAGAAGGCGCAGTCGGCACCTAACTGGCGGGCATAGTTTTGCATTTGCTCAACAGATAAACCCAACTCAAACTTTTTGTTCACCAGGGTAATAAAAAACGCCGCGTCTGCCGAGCCGCCGCCAAGCCCCGCTCCTATTGGAATATGCTTATGCAAATAAATGGCTACAGGCGGAAGGTCAAAGTCGCTTTTAAGCAGGTGATATCCTCTAATGCAAAGATTATCCTCCATCCTGCCGGGTATTTCCAAACCCGACGACTGAAAGCTCAATTCATTGCTTTCAATCACCTCTAGCGCGTCATTTATCTTTACCGGGTAAAATATAGTTTCCAAATTATGGTAGCCGTCGGGCCGTCTTTCGGTAATATTGAGGCCAATATTTATCTTGGCATTGGGGAATGTGATCATAAAACGATTAACAACGGCATCTATTTTTGAACAACCGTAGGATACCAAAAATAGATTATTTTTATTTGTGTGGTGAAATAGTAAACGATATTCTTCATTCACTAATTCACCCACTCAATAATTCACTCATTAACAATGAAACAATATCTCGACCTCATGCGCCATGTAATGGAAACCGGCACGCAAAAGCACGATCGAACCGGCACAGGCACCATAAGCGTATTTGGTTACCAGATGCGGTTTAACCTACAGGAGGGTTTCCCGCTGGTGACTACCAAAAAACTGCACCTCAAGTCCATCATACATGAGTTGATATGGTTTTTAAGCGGCGATACCAACATCAGGTATCTAAAAGAGAACGGCGTGCGCATTTGGGATGAATGGGCCGATGCAGACGGCAACCTGGGCCCGGTTTATGGTTACCAATGGCGCTCATGGCCTACGCCTGATGGCGGGCATATAGATCAAATAACACAAGTCATCAACCAGATAAAAAACAACCCCGATTCACGCCGCATCATCGTATCTGCATGGAACGTGGCCGATGTCAACAAAATGGCGCTCCCGCCTTGCCACAATATGTTCCAGTTTTATGTTCAGCCCCCTGACCCTCTAAAGGGGGAATTAAGAGGTAAATTGTCTTGCCAGCTATACCAGCGCAGCGCGGATATATTTTTGGGGGTACCATTTAACATCGCTTCGTATGCGCTATTAACGATGATGATAGCCCAGGTTTGCAATTTGGATTACGGCGATTTTGTACATACGCTTGGCGACGCCCACCTCTACAACAACCACCTGGAGCAAACCAAACTGCAATTAAGCCGCGAACCGCGCCCGTTGCCAACCATGAAAATTAATCCGGAGGTAAAAGACATTTTTCAGTTTAAGTTTGAAGATTTTGAATTGGAGAATTATGATCCCTGGCCGCATATTAAGGGTGAAGTAGCAGTGTAATCATTAAGTCATTTGGTCATTAAGTCATTGGTTAACTGATTAAAAGTTATGTATATGAGTAATCGGATAGAAGATTTAGAAGTTTATAATTTGTCGGAAGAATTTTCTGATAAGATTTGGGATATAGTAATGCAATGGGATTATTTTGCGAAGGACACCGTTGGTAAACAAATTGCCCGTGCTGCCGACTCCATCGGCGCTAATATTGCTGAGGGCTTTGGTCGCTATCACTATAAAGAAAACAAAAACTTCTGCTACTTTAGTCGGGGCTCTGTAATTGAAACCAAAAGCTTTTTAAGAAAATCAAAGACAAGGAAACTTATTGATGAAGAAACTTTTCAATCATTATTTCAGCAATTAGAAACAATCCATTTAAAACTTAATATCTACATCAAATTCATAGGCAAAGGTCCAAATTGACTCGAATCAAAAAATGACTTAATGACCAAATGACTTAATGACCCAATGAAATGACAGTATCAATCGTAGTCGCCATATCAGAAAATCACACCATAGGCAAGGACAACAAGTTATTGTGGTACCTACCCAATGATCTCAAACATTTCAAAGAGATCACCACAGGGCATACCATTATCATGGGCCGTAAAACCTATGAGTCGGTAGGTAAGCCATTGCCCAATCGCCGCAACATCATCACCACCCGCCAAAATATAACCATAGCCGGTTGCGAGGTGGCCAACTCTATCGAAGCCGCATTGGCCCTTTGCGGTGCCGAGGATGAAGTTTTTGTAGTTGGGGGTGCAGAGATATACAGACAATCAATGCACCTCACAGATCGCATCTATTTAACCGTAGTGCACAAAGAATTTGATGGTGATAGCTATTTTCCTGAAATTCCTGCAAATGAATGGACGGAAACTTCCCGCGAAGACCATGAGCCGGATGCTAAAAACGCCCTGCCCTATTCATTTATCACATTTGAGAGGGTTTAATTGGGTTGGCAGTTGGAACAACTTAACATAATGTCAAACTGCAAACTGAGAAAGACAATTATTTAATAACGTAAGTATAATTCCAATTCCCGGTTACGCCCGAATAAGAATATAACGAAGTATTTGTGGTATCAAAAATGTTAGCAGCAATAGCTTTAATACTGCCGGGGCAAACCGCTATATAAACCGACAAGCCCGGTGCAGGTGTGTATTTAAGTTGTCCTACGCCTTGTTCATTAAATATAAATGGTGTACTTACAGTGCCTACGGTGGCTATGGCGGTGCAGTTGTTACAGGTTACCTGTATTATTGCTGTACCTGTTGTGCCGTTATACCAATCAAAAGTATTTGTTGTATCAACCCTGGTAGCGTTAACGCTGGTTGTTGGAGACACAGGTGCAATGCCCGCTTTTAAACAGCCGGTTAATAGTACTGATAACAAAATTAAATATATCGGTTTCATAGTTCAGGTTTCTGTAATCAAAAAGCAATCCAAGCAAAATCCCTGTAAACAGGCCAGCGAACAGGCACGGCAACCGGGGTGGCTTTTCCGTATAATGGGGAAAAAAATTCCCATTTGTTAATCTACTCCGATGTTAGTCCTGCCACCAATACCGTTAAAACAGCTTTATAGATACAGCATTTATGCACACCGTAAGCAAGCCCCCGGCATCAAAACTTTTGATATCCGTATTGTCATTCATTCAGCGACGTAATAGCGGGAATTGTAGGTATTAAAAATTCGCTTATGACATCTGGGGCGATACCCTAAATGCTGCGGCAAGAATGGAACAAAATTCACAACGGGGAAAAATCAATGTATCCGAAAAAACGCATGAACTGGTAAAAGATCAATTCACATTTAACTTCCGTGGCGAAATTGAGACAAAAAATAAAAGGGGCGATGAAAATCTATTTTGTGGATGCGGTCCGAAGTATAACAACTATATTATTTAATATTATCCCGCTTTAGTTCTTATTCTATACACCTAACCCACTAATCTTCAATCTTTAATCGTCAATCACCAAAATTCTTCAACTTTAAATTCCATGCTTACAAAATTTTATTAGATTTGCCGTCTTGTTTAAAAGGCTTATAAACTAATTAATTACATATTCTGATTCATAATGCAAAGTAAAGGGGTTATTAAATTTTTCGCTATCATATTGGCTATAGCGTGTATCTACCAGCTATCATTTACCTGGGTAGCACATAATGTAGAGAATAAGGCCGAGATATATGCCAAAGGCGATACTGCAAAAGAAAAGGTTTACCTGGACTCTGTTTCTCAGCTTCCTGTTTATCCGATATTAAACCATAACTATCAATATTGCCTTAACAATGAGCTTGCCCTCGGCCTCGACCTTAAAGGCGGCATGAGCGTAACCATGCAGATATCGTTGGTTAACCTGGTAAAAACATTATCAGGCAATAATCCCGACCCGGTTTTTAACCTGGCTTTGGCTAATGCCAATAAAGAGGCCCTTAGCGGCTCAGGTCAGACTGATTATATTACCTTATTTGTTAATGAATACGAAAAGCTTAACCCGAATGGCAAGCTGGCCGCTATTTTTTCGACCAAGGACAACCAGGCACATTTAAAATTTAACGCTACCAATAGCGAGGTTAAAACCTATTTATTGGATGAAGCCAACGCGGCAGTTAAACAATCGTACACCGTTTTACATACCCGTATTGACCAGTTTGGTGTTACACAGCCAAATATTCAGCTACAGGCAAATACTAACCGCATTCTGATAGACCTGCCGGGGATAAAAGATCCGGCGCGTGTGCGCAAACTTTTAGAGGGCACGGCTAAACTGCAATTCTATAAGACTTATGAAAACCAGGAAGCATTCCCGGTACTGACAAGTATTGATAAATTGCTGGCGGCCAAAAACAACCAAACCGGCAAGGATAGTTCAAAAACCGTAACAGGTAAAAAAGACACCACCAACACTGCAAAGGGTGCCTTATCCCTGTTAAATAAAGTTCAGAAAAGCGCTAAAGACTCGTCTTCTTTAAACAGTAAATCCTCATTGGCCACAAAACAGCCACTATTTTCCATACTATCGCCTGTTATTTCCCAGGATCAAAACGGGCAACAGCAATTGCGCCCGGGTCCGGTAGTAGGTTGGGCTGCTGTAAAGGATACCGCTAAGGTTAATGCTCTCCTGCATAGCCCCGATGTGAAGTCGCTTATTCCACAAAGCATGAAATTCCTTTGGGACGTAAAACCAATGGAAAAAACCAAAATATTTCAGTTGTATGCCATGAAATTAGCAGGTGCCGATAACGGCCCTGTGCTGGAAGGCGATGTGATCACTGATGCCCGTCCGGACAATGACCCACAGGGAAACCCGGAAGTTATCATGACCATGAATTCAGAAGGCGCTCAAAAATGGCGTGCCATCACTGCAGAGGCAGCTACAGGCAAAAAAGCTATCGCCATTGTTTTGGATGATAACGTTTATTCGGTCCCAAGCGTACAGAACGAAATATCAGGCGGTGTATCTACTATTTCAGGAAGCTTTACTATTGATGATACCAAAGATTTAGCCAACGTATTAAAGGCGGGTCGCTTGCCTGCCCCTGCCCTTATAGTTGGCCAGTATGAGGTTGGGCCAACATTAGGCCAACAATCTATCCATGATGGTTTAACATCATGCCTTATAGGCTTGCTGGTTGTAATGGTGTTTATGGTTGCTTATTATAACCGTGCAGGTACGGTAGCAGTTGTGGCCCTTATTGTTAACATATTCTTCCTGATGGGGGTATTAACCAGCTTACACGCGGTATTAACCTTGCCGGGTGTTGCAGGTATAGTTTTATTGTTCGGTATGTCGGTTGATGCCAACGTATTGATCTATGAACGTATCCGCGAGGAAATGGCTTTAGGGAAGTCTATCCGTATATCTGTTAACGACGGATTTAAACATGCCCTATCTTCTATTCTCGATTCAAACATCAGTACCTTCTTAACAGGTTTAATATTGTTCCTTTTCGGCAGCGGCCCTATACAAGGGTTTGCTACAACATTGATGATCGGTATTATTACTTCATTATTCTGCTCGCTGTTAATATCAAGGTTAATATTTGAATGGATGCTTGAAAAAGGCTGGGATATTAAATTCTCAAACCCGTGGAGCTCGCATACCTTTAAAAATGCCCGTTATAAGTTTGTTAAAAACCGTTTTAAGTTTTACATATTCTCGGGCGCGTTCATTTTAGCGGGTATCGTATCTATGTTTACGCAGGGATTTAATTATGGTGTCGACTTCGAGGGTGGACGTTCATACCAGATAAAATTCCAGAATAAAAACGCTACTACACAGGATGTAGATAATGCGCTTAAAAATGATGTATTCAGTCACAGTAGTAATGAAATAAAAACATTGGGTGATAGAATTGAGATAACTACCAATTATTTACTTAACGATACTACTAAAAATACAGATAATAAAGTTGAAGATCAACTGATAACCGCGCTTAATAAAAAAGCGGTAACACAATTAACCAAAAAAGATATATTAGTTTCCCAAAAAGTGGAAGCTACGATAGCCGAAGGCCTTAAAGAATCGGCCATTTGGACGGTTTTGCTGGCTATCCTGATCATCTCCGCCTATATATTAGTTAGGTTCCGCAAATGGCAGTTCAGCCTGGGTGCTATGTTTGCCACCGCGCACGATGCACTGATGGTACTTTCGTTTTTCTCACTGTTCAAAAACATACTACCATTCCCCCTCGAAATTGACCAGGCATTTATAGCAGCTATATTAACGGTAATAGGTTATTCAATTAATGATACTGTGGTAGTGTTCGACCGTATCCGCGAGTTCCTTAACCTGCACCATGCCAAA
>Ga0302309_10003933_pt1 | contig 11198 bp, 12 predicted proteins | sample III_Palsa_N1_1_FD_200453 | JGI IMG/M metagenome (GOLD analysis project Ga0302309, IMG submission 200453) | Peat permafrost microbial communities from Stordalen Mire near Abisko, Sweden - III_Palsa_N1_1 | ecosystem: Environmental > Terrestrial > Soil > Palsa > Peat permafrost | place: Sweden... | reverse complement strand
TGAGGAGTCCGTTAGGACCAGTAGGTGTAAATAGCCAGCCTCATTTAAGTTAATTAAATTCGGGGCCGGCCTTATCCGCGTTCTCCTGATCTCCCGTACGTTCCAGGTTCCTCTATCGTTCGGGAGTAGCTATTTTGTAGCAAATTTCCGTCGTTGCCGCTCTGCGCGTAGCGGTATAGATCACGCCTTTCACCAGCTCATAGCCCGTTGAAACGCTTTGAGTCGATCTTTTCAATACAAGGCCGCTTCCGTTATCCAACAGCACCACGCCGTTAATACGGCTGTTCAGGTTGCCCGACAGGTCGGTGGTTGAATAGGTGATGGTAGTTGTCCGGCTGTTTACGGCGTAAACAGTAAACTTGCTCACCGTCATCGCCGTCGAATCCGTCCAGGCGTAACCCTTTTTGAGTGTTGGTCCTAAGGGCAGGTCAATCGTAAAATCAAGCGAATTACCTCTTATTAAATTCTCGCCCTGAATGCCGGTAAAGGCTAACAAGGTATCGTCTGCGGGTAACTGCTTTTGAACAGATAAAATTTTACCGTCTTCGTCAACTGATACCACTGCCGTCCGGCCGATCATTTGCAAAAGCGACATTTGGATATAGGAGTTCGGATCCGGTCTTTTTTCCGAGTCAAACACTACCTTTTGACCCAGGGCATTGATAGAATCAAGTATCTTGTTTATGGTAATGCTTACGGTTTCCCTTCCATTATTGTCGCTGTTTACTTTGTAAACTTTGGTTACGTCGGAATAGGTGCTCAAGTTGAGTTTTTGACTGCCCCTTTGCAGCAAACTGTTGGACCGGATAAGCACCTGCCTTTGATATTCTTCGCCCTTTTTAAGCTTAAATTCGCGATGGATAGTTTGGGCAATGGAAAGGTTAATGGCAAAAAGCGCCAGCATATGCGTGAGGTAATATTTTATGTTAGGTAAAATGTTTTTCATTTCAAATTTCCTGGCAAGCTGTCCCGCTCGTTTTATAGCCAGTGCTTTCAATGCAAATCATACTACTGATTGTTCTTACTATTTTTTAAAGGCGTTTTAGCCTTACCTGGTTTAATATCGTTGGCGCCCGGGCCAGCCACCGGTTGACGAAAAGGCACGTTGCCTGGCACACCCGGCATAACCCAAAGGGAATATGGAAATAGTTGGGTTGAAAAATTCCCGTTGACAGCCGGTTTCAACAAAAACGGTGTTACCGGTAGTTTGGGCATCTTTTCATTTGAACTGCCGCTGCTGATATCCTTGATCGGCGGAAAAGCCGGCAATTCCGGCGCCGCTGGGTTGGGCATATCGATGGCGCCCTCATCTGCCTGATCGCCTGGTGGATGCTCCGGCGGATTGAGCGCGTTCGGCGCTTTTGGATCGGGTATATCATCAGTTTTTACGGAGCCTCCCGGTAGAGTGGGTTGGCCTGGGGCGTCCACGTTTAGAAAGGTCGTGATTACCGGCCCCGGATCAGGTAATTTCACCGGCCCGCTGACGGGCTGTCCCGGAACGGGCACATCCGATGGGGGTGTAATGGTGATGTTATTTTTAGTCGTTTGTTTGTTTAGGGTTCCGGGCGGTACGGGCGGGGGCACGTTCCAGTCCGAAAAGTCACTTTTTACCTGGGCAAAGGCATGTTCTGCGCCTGAAAAAAGCGTAACAACCGACAAAACAATGATCAATTTCTTCATCAAAATACAGCCTTCAATTTTATATACAGCCGCGCAATAAAGCCCGGCGATTTTTTCTCTCTTATCGCTTATTCCTTTTCCCTGGTTAACGCCAGCGGATAACCAACTGTAAATATCAGATCCGCCTTATCGGCTGAATACCGCGTTAAATTGGCAACGCCAAATCCAAAGGACAAGGCGTTATCAAACGGCCTGAACCCCGTTGAAACGGCAAGGTTTATACCCGACCACTCGGCAATAAGGTTAACGTGCTCAAACACTTCGTACGAAACATTGGCAAAGACGCCCGTTCCGTGGTTACCCCGGCCCGCTGCAACATCGTCGGGGCTTTTCAGGTAGAATCGCCCGTTGCCAATACCTATGGTATAGGTAAGCTTCGAAGCGCCCTCAGTTTCCGACGGCAAAGATTGCACGGCATGGCTAAAGGCAATATAATAGGTCTCACCGGGCGCGTCCGATTGTTGTTTATCGGCAAAAAGCTGCAATCCACCGGCCGAAATGCTGCTCCCTTCAGCAATTACCCGGCTAACGATAAAGTTAGCCGAAAAATCCCTGAAACGGTGCACATCTGTCAAATTTATACTTGCCGCAACATTTACTACCCTAAAAGGGTCGCCATAGCTAATGCCGCCTGATAGGATCAAATCGGCCCTGGTGGTATATACCTGTGGATATACACCGCCAATGGCGCCGAATAAATAAGTGCCGTAGCCTCCAAATCCCGAAGGAGTGGTAAGGGTTTGCGGAGCGTCATTGGGCAAAAGTATATCATGTTGGTCCTGAGTTTTGTCCCGGGTCAGCAATGAGTCGAATTTTCTGCTCAAGGTTTTTTCGAATCCATCCTGTCCAAATGCTTTCCCGGCAGAAATAAGCACAACCATAAGGGTAAAACCAATAGTCGTTTTAATGATTGATCGGGGACTTATCACCGGCAGAAGTTTTAAATCGGTTTTCCAAAATAAGCATTTTTTACCATACCATAAATTAAACTTTTATTAATAGTTAATGCATTCCGCAGTTCAAATATCGCGAAAAACCGGCTTAAAAAACCGGTCTGCATCCCTTAGTTATTGCGATGGCCGAAGGCCCGGGCGGTCGACAGGGGGGCGTGTTAGCCCGAATGTTCCCTGTTTCGCCATAATCTCTCCCCGGCCACAATATAAATCCGTTGTAAAATTAATTGAATGCTGCCCCGCTGCAAATACCAACTTGTTTGTATAAGCGGCTACTACGCCCTAATATCCACCTTCTGTATACTTAAGTTATCCGGCCAGCTAGCGGACGTCAGTCGGAACTTCTTTCGACTTTTTGAGCTTCCGGACTTTCGGACTTCCCGACTTTCGGACTAATCTCCTACATTTGTTACCATGCAAAAAATTCTTATCGCAAACCGCGGCGAAATAGCGCTGCGGGTGATGCGCTCCGCACGGGAAATGGGCATTAAAACTGTGGCGGTTTACTCCGATGCCGACCGTGATGCCCTGCACGTGCGTTATGCGGATGAGGCGGTACATATTGGCGAATCGCCCTCGGTAAAATCATATCTCGACGGCGAAAAGATCATCGCAGCCTGTAAAAAAACAGGCGCCGAAGCCATACATCCCGGTTATGGATTTTTAAGCGAAAATCCGGCGTTTGCAAAAAAGGTGCGCGATGCAGGCTTGATTTTGATCGGGCCCTCGCCTGAGGCCATGGAGATAATGGGCAACAAGCTGTCGGCAAAGGCAGCGGCGTTGAAATATAATATCCCAATGGTCCCCGGCACTGAAGAGGCTATAACCGATGTAAACGACGCTAAAAAACGTGCCATTGAAGTGGGCTTTCCCATTTTGATAAAAGCAGCCGCCGGCGGTGGGGGCAAGGGGATGAGGATTGTTGAAAGTGCCGCCGAGTTTGAAGAACAGATGGCCCTGGCGGTTTCTGAAGCCACATCAGCTTTTGGCGACGGCTCGGTGTTTATTGAGCGTTACGTCGCTTCGCCCAGGCACATCGAGATACAGGTGCTGGGTGATACACATGGCAACATCGTTCATCTTTTTGAACGCGACTGTTCCGTGCAGCGCCGCCATCAGAAGGTGATCGAGGAAGCCCCATCCGCCGTTTTAACAGCGGCTACAAGAGCGCAGATGGGTAAATGTGCGGTTGACGTAGCCCGCTCGGTAAATTATACCGGCGCCGGTACAGTTGAGTTCATCATGGATGAGCAGATGAACTTTTTCTTCCTGGAAATGAATACGCGCCTGCAGGTGGAGCACCCGGTTACCGAATTGATAACCGGAATCGACCTGGTGAAGGAACAAATCCGGATTGCAAGGGGAGAGGCGATCAGCTTTAGCCAGGCGGACCTCGAAATAAGAGGGCACGCAATAGAGTTGCGCGTTTATGCCGAAGACCCTGACAATAATTTTTTACCCGACATAGGCACCCTGCAAACTTATATTACCCCGAAAGGGCCGGGAGTACGGGTGGACGACGGCTTTGAGCAGGGCATGGAAATCCCCATTTATTACGACCCGATGATTGCAAAGCTGGTCACATACGGTAAAGACAGGAGCGAGGCGATTGAACGGATGATCCGCGCGATAGATGAATACACGATCACCGGCATTATCACCACGCTTGGCTTCGGTAAATTTGTGATGGAACACCCGGCGTTTACTTCGGGAAACTTCGATACGCATTTTGTCAGGAAATATTTCACACCAGCATCACTGCAGCAAAGTAAGGAAGACGAGGCGTTAGTAGCCGCAATTATTGTAGAAAAGCTATTGGCTGAAATCACGACGAAGCTACTGCCGCAGTCGCAGGCAGAACAATCCAACTGGGTTAAAAACAGGAAAAATAATTAGCGGAAGATTAATCCCACAGAAATCGTGCTGTCCGTTCAATGTCGGGTCCGCATGTAACGGGACATTCATACCCTTTTTTGCCACATAGTTCGGCGACGGCGGAACGCGATCACATTTGCAAACCGCTCACTCAGCTATCCCGCAAAATCCAACATTACAACTTTTCAACATTACAACGTTCCAACAATAAAACAATTTAACCAGTCATCTCAATTAAACTGTCTATCAATTTTGATTGCGCCGAATTGATCTTCATCCGCGCCTCGTCCTCGCCAAACCACCCCGCCCTGTCAATCTCCGGGAAAGACTGATTTTTTCCTGATTTTGGCGGCCATTCCATTTCGAAGCTGTTGCTATAAATAGTTTCGTGATCAATATCGCCCTCAACCGCCCATGCATGCACAATCTTACCACTTTTTAACCTTACCGGTTCAAGCTTAACAAAACTGCCGTCAATTGCCTGCCCTGTCTCTTCCTCAAATTCGCGTTTTGCCGCCGTCAACGCGTCCTCATCGTCCAAAAACTCACCTTTAGGAATAGACCAGGCGCCTAAGTCCTTATTTTTGAAGAAAGGGCCGCCCGGATGTACCAGGAAAACTTGTAGTTCGCTTTTGGATTTCCGGTAAAGTAAAATACCTGCGCTTTGTTTGGGCATGACGGAAGATTTAAAGCCAAGTTAATGAATGAAACAACTATAATAGTTAGATTTGAAACAATAAAAAACCTTAATAATGAGCGATAATCCAATGGCCTCCTTCAAAGTATTGGGCGATTACAATACCGATCTCCGGAGCCTTTACGAAGCATGGGCGACCACCGAAGGCATCGAAAAATGGTTCTTGCGAAAAGCTGAATTTTACGCCATAGCAGGCCGTCTGCGCGATCCCGAAGAATTTATCCTGAAGGAAGATACTTATGAATGGTATTGGCACGGCTGGGACGATCAAACTTCGGAAAAAGGCGAAATCCTTGAAGCAAATGGTACCGATCTGATCAGGTTTACCTTTTCCGGCAGGAGTATTGTCACCGTCACCCTCTACAGCCGTAACGATGTTTCCATCGTTGAATTAACCCAGGAGAATATTCCGGAAGAAAGCGATCCGTTGAAAAACCTCTATATACAATGCCAAACCGGCTGGGTGTTTTACCTCGCTAACTTAAAGTCAGTGCTTGAAGGCGGGATAGACCTGAGAAATAAAAAGCTGGAAGTACCCAGCAATTTTAAATAGCAGCTGTTTATGAATCTATTGTAAAATATGATTCCCAACCCTTAAAACTTCATGCTATTACTTAGTTTTGTGCCGCTTCAGCTCCCCCTCTAGGGGGCTGGGGGGTTAATGTTCACAGGAATTATTGAAACTTTAGGAAAAGTAGCCGGTCTTCGCCATGAACAGGGTAATCTGCATATCACCGTAGCTTCCTCCCTCTCATCCGAGTTAAAGATCGATCAGTCTGTTTCGCACAATGGTGTTTGCCTCACGGTTGTAGCCATTGCCGATGGAAGCCACACAGTAACAGCAATTGAAGAAACATTAAATAAATCAAATATCGGCGAGCTCAATATTGGCGACCTGGTGAACCTCGAACGTTGCATGCAGCTAAATGCCCGCCTTGACGGTCATATCGTCCAGGGCCATGTGGACCAAACCGCAGTATGTGCCGATTTCAGGGAATTAGACGGCAGCTGGGAATATACGTTTGAGTATGATGCTGCCCAGGGTAATGTAACGGTCGAAAAAGGTTCCGTCAGTGTAAATGGCATTAGTCTAACGGTAGTTAACTCAAAGACAAACAGCTTTTCTGTCGCAATCATTCCCTATACTTTTGAGCATACCAACCTGCAACAAGTTAAGCAAGGTTCAATCGTCAACCTGGAATTCGATATTATTGGTAAGTATGTTGCGCGTTTAATGCAACGATAAAGCGTTGATGCGACTTTGCGCATAGGCCAGGTATTTTCCTTGTTTTTTCGGTGGTTTATCAGCTACATATTTTCTATAATATAGCCGGGCCATCTTTTTGTCCCTCAAATCTGTATCATAAATACTGGCAATCATATAAAAGGTTATCGGTTTTTCATCAAACTGCAGCGCTTTTTGATAGGCAAACAGGGCCATCTTGAAATTATCCAGGTTTTCAAAACTATCGGCCATCTCCGAATAATAGCCCGCTATGTTGGGCGATATACCCGCATTTATTGCCTTGGCTAAGTATTGCGTTGCTTCAGTTTGATGCTTCAACGCCTTATACGCCAGGGCGGCAATGTAAAAGCTCGTTTCACTTTGCTCCGCGTCGCTAATGTCGGCCAGGCACTCAATGGTGCAGACAAAATCTTTTAAATTGTAATAGGCAATCCCCAGTTTTGTAAGTACATATCCCGACTGGTTGCCCAATTTTTTTAGTTGTAAAGCGGTATTTTTTGTGTCTTCCCATTTCGCCTGCGAGTAAACCCGCTTCAGCCGGCTTAATAGCAGTACAGCGTTCTCAGGGTCAGCGACAATAGCTTTGCTAAGCACGCTGTCGGCGTCGTTTTGCCGTTGCAATGAAACATATTCGTCGCTAAGGTCTGAGGCGACATCAGGCTCTCCGGTATTCAACCGGTTGGCTTTTACCAGGTAGGCTAAATAATCAGGCTGGTCGCCCTGGTCTGACGCTATAATGGCTAATTGTTTATAGACCATAAAGTTGGAGGTGTCGCGCTGCACTATCTTTTTATAAAAAACTTCTGCCTTCAAATTGTTTCCGCGGCGGATGTTGATGGCGCCCAGGTTGAACAAGACTGTGATGTTGGTTGAGTCGCGGTCATAAATGCGTTGATAATACCCTTCTGCGTCCGCCAACTTACCTGCCATCTGGGAAGTATAAGCCAATTGTGTTAACGCTTTCGTATCGGTTACCGGTTCAGGATACGTTTTTTTAAGATAATCGGCCGCATCGGCAAAGCGTTGACTTTGATAGTACTCCAGCAATAGGGTTTCGTCCGCCTTTGCCGGCTGCTGGCCGAATGCGGCTGATATTAAATTAACCAAAATAAAGGTAAAGCAAATGTGTTTCATATAACTAAAGTATTAGTTATTAATTAAACATGCAAGTTTTTAAATCTTTTTAGAAGGAAAAGTGTTGTAGCAGGACATATAAAATTGAAACTATGGATACCTTAAAGAAATTTAACCTGATGGAGAAGATCGTTCATGAACTGGAAGATCTGAAAAATAGCCAGCAGGCCATCATACAAAAACTGGCAAAAATTGAAGTCGATAATATTGATCTTGGCGATAAACGACTGGAAAAGGACCTCCCCGATATGCACCAGCGCGTATCCGATAATTTGGATACCATCGCCGGTATACTGGACGACTTTGCCATCAAAACCGATCAGTTCAACAGCAAAAATAATATTGCGGGGTTGAGAGAGCAGGAAGCGTTAACGAAATAGCCGCAAATTCTAAACTTGTTTTTAAGGAGTTTAATCCGACGTTACCGGAACGAACTTTGGCCCGAAATCCCTATTGTATTTACGTATGGCGCGCATATAGTACTTCTTGTCAACCAATTGCAAAGCCTTAGTGTCTTTTGCCATCATTCGTCGTAAATTCTCCTCAGTAAAAATTACGATGGGGCCGTCGTTCAGTTGTATGCCTGAAATGTTTGCTGGATCAAAGTATTCCCCATATTCGCTCATGTAGGAGTATATGCTAATTGGTCCGGGAAGTGCTTTAAACATCCACATGGTGTCGTTTGCAATGCCTTTTACAAAGGTGAAGTCACCAACGTTGCCAACGCTGTCGGTTCTGCTGATAGCTATGGTTTGATTGGCGTAAATCCTTTCCTCATCAGCGCCGGCGTGTTTTTTGTCTACATAAACCAAGTAGGTCTTGTTCGAAAATGAATCATAATAAATATCAGATTCTATTTTCTTTTTTGAACTATCCTTCATAACCACGTCAAAAACATAAGGTTCGTGGGCTCCTAACTGAGGGCGGGAACTCAAGTTTTCCAGATCAGTCATCATCCGGTCAGTTGCCCTTTTACTAAGTTCTACACCTATATTTGGATTTGGATTTTGGGCCTGAGTCATGCCTACGATTGCCGTCAGCGCCACGACCAAAACAGTGCTGATTTTAAGGCTGGGTGTTAGCATTTAACTATGATTTGTTAAATGTAAAAATAAATTCAACAGTTTAAAAATGTTCTTTTGTTATTGATATTGTATATAAATCGGCACTGGCGTCAAATGCAATATCTCCTCCGGACTAAGCAGCCGTTTAGTTTCCTTCGTCAGGTCGTTTTTGTAAAACAGCTTAAAGCCTGTAAACTGCACCTGTTCGTGCCATTCAATGTAGTGATAGGTGTCCTTCTTCAATCGTACGCCGCCCCAGCCGTCCATATTCATCACAAACTGCACTTCGGGATGTAATTTGATATCCTGGTAATTGGTCACCATTTTTTGGGTGAACCGGTGCACAATAAAGATCTTTGGCGGCAGGTTATACTTCTTTACTATGTCCGACAGGTATTTACTGACGTAGTTGATGTCGTCAGCATCAAAGGTGCCAATTTTCTTGCCGGGCACGCTGCTGTCCTTCATCGAAAATTCCGGGTCAATGCCTAAATGTACATCGGGCATTTGCCAATATTTCTCCAGTCTCGGCACTTCTTTTTCAACATTGCTATACCCAACCTGCAGATCAAGAAAGATGATGGCATGGATGGACCGCGCCATATGTATCACGCTGTCGATCTGGCTGAATGGCATGCGCAGGTTGTGGAGCCCATTGCTGCCGGCATCGGCCTGTGCTGTTACGCATATATAGTGCAGCGCGGGCATTACGGGTGTGGTCGTATCGGCCTTTTCCCAAACCTTAACTTCGCCCTGCAGCTTTTTAAGCATCACCTTTGGGGCGTATTCGCCCAAAACGCCCATGTTTTTGGAGTACATGTTGCCGTAATAGGCCACTACTCGATAATACGGCAGTATCGCGCCCGGCAACGGTATCGGTGTGTGTTTCGCCGGCCATTTGCCCGATCTGTCATGATTAGCCAATTTTCGCATCAGCGAATCGTACCGGGCTGTATCGATGGGTTTGCGGGTAGTGTCGGAAAATTTTGATGGGCGAACATTCCTTCCGAATGAAAACCCATGACTGAAAACAAGGATAATGGCCAAAAGAAAAAAGGCAGATTTTATATTTTTCAAAATGCAGATGTTTAAAAATCAAAGATCGAAGTTCTAAAAACCTCATATGTCTCCGTGTGAATCTTTTGGTTATTTTCCCAACTTCTGTATAACTCAAGTTATCCGCCAGCTGGCGGATATCAGTCGCAGCTTCTTTCGGACTTTACTGACTTCCGGACTAATCTCCACTCTCTAACCACTACCCCACACTCTTCCCCTTCATGGCATGACTAATCGCCACATCCATTAGCCGCTCGGCAAATGGCCGGGTATATTCATTCAGTGTGTCAATCGCTTTATGGATTTGATCCTTATCACTGCCGCCTAACACTTCCTTTAATGCACTAACCAGGGCATTTGTTTGCGCAATTTCATCCTGCGACAAAAAATCACCGTTCTTCTGCAAAAACTTTTCAACGTTATACACCATTTGCTGGCCTTCGGTGCGGGCTTCAATCACCATGCGCTGGCTCACATCCTCTTTGGCATGGGTAATGCTGTCAAGCAGCATCTGTTCCACCTGGTCGTCGGTAATTCCATAGGTGGGTTTCACTTCCACCTCTTGTTTTACACCTGAGCGGAGCTCGACGGCCTGAATTTTCAAGATCCCGTCGGCATTCAGCAAAAAGTTAATGTCAACTTTAGGAAAACCCGCGGGCATAGATGGTATGCCCTTTAAATCAAACTCCGCCAGCTTGCGGTTTTCTTTGATCAGGTCGCGCTCTCCCTGGTACACGGCAATTTTCATATTTACTTGCCCATCAATCGAGGTTGTATATTGGCGTCCTGCTTTTGTAGGCACTTTTGAGTTGCGCGGGATGATCACATCCATCAGTCCGCCCATGGTTTCGATTCCGAGCGAAAGCGGGGTAACATCCAACAGTAAGATATCCCGGCGGTTACCAGCCAGCACATCGGCCTGGATAGCTGCGCCAAGGGCCACTACTTCATCAGGGTTTACTTCGTCGTGCACCTTGCGCCCAAAAAATTCCGAAACCATCTTTTTAACCAAAGCAGTACGGGTAGATCCGCCCACCATGATCACCTCGTCAATTTGGCCTACGTTTAGGCACGCATCTTTCAGCGCATTTTTGCAGCACTCAATGGTTTCAGTTACTTTGGGCAGAATCAACTGTTCAAAACTGTTGCGGTCAAGGGTACACCAGATATCACCGATCTTGTCGTTCACCAGACTTTGGTGCGAGAATGCTTTTTTTGTTTCTTCGGCTTTCAGGCGAAGTTTTTGCGCCAGCTTGTTGTCAGCTAAAACATCAGCCCTGTTCAGTTTATTCTTTTCGATCCAGTAATCCACAATAGCCCTGTCAAAATCGTCGCCACCTAAAAACGTATTGCCATTGGTGGATAGCACTTCGAATATCCCATTCTGGATCTGCAAAATAGATACGTCAAATGTGCCACCGCCGAGGTCGTACACCGCGATCGTTTTGGTTTCGTCGGGATTCAAGCCGATGCCATAGGCCAGGCTTGCCGCA
>Ga0302309_10003931_pt1 | contig 11202 bp, 9 predicted proteins | sample III_Palsa_N1_1_FD_200453 | JGI IMG/M metagenome (GOLD analysis project Ga0302309, IMG submission 200453) | Peat permafrost microbial communities from Stordalen Mire near Abisko, Sweden - III_Palsa_N1_1 | ecosystem: Environmental > Terrestrial > Soil > Palsa > Peat permafrost | place: Sweden... | reverse complement strand
GATCATAGCCAAAAAGCTGTAAGGTGGTAGTCTCCCCCTCGATATCCCGCACCTCGGCGCCGCCGATCAGGTTGAGCCGGCCATGTCGGAAAAGGCTGTCATTGTAATTGGCTTGCACCCGCACATTATTCGCTGTATAGGTGGTGATCGATTCGTTCAGGATACCTCCCAACGGTACCGGGTAGGTCAGCGTCCCATTATTATCCTGCGTATATTCATTGATCATATTCCGGGTATAATAAGTCTGTTGGCTCATATAGTCCGGGTTATCGGAAGTACCCTTGTTCAACTGGTAATAAGCCCGGATATCCAGGCCCCGCCAGATCTTATACCGGGCATTGAAATCGATCCGGTAGTCCGTCAGCCTTGTCGGGTTATCGGCATTCTGCAACTCCTGCAGCGGCCGGTAGTGCCAGTCCAGCAATTGCCCGCCCCCTGCCGTATCGATATAGGGCTCGTTTAGCCCAAGGGCCACCGGCAGCGGATTGCCATGCGCGTCAGCCACCTGCCAATAGGGATAATTAACAGACGTACCGCCCGGATTGTCGTTCATTGTCGTGCTCGCCGTAAAGGCCAGGTCGGTGTTGAGTTCCAGCCGGTCGTGCAGCAGGTAATATGTATTATTCCCGTTCAGCGTCACCCGGCTATAATCGTTCCGGTTCAGGTTGCTGAGATCCCGGTCATACCCCGCCGAAAGAAAATATATATTATGATCGCCGCCGCCGCTCAGGTTCAGCGACACCTGGCTGTTCAGGCTCGGCCGGTAAAAATACTTATCCAGCCCGGGCCGGTAATCTTGTCCGCGCAACGCATTGATGTCTGCCTGCGCCTGCGCCGCAGAAATTTGCCCCAGTGAATCTTCAAACAAAAGGTTTTGGACCGGGGTAAGGGCCGGATGAGTAGAGTTATCGTAGTTCGAATTGTAATATCCCTGGTGAAAAAGATATTCCTCTACGTTGATATAGTCATTGGACGAAAGAATGGGCAGATAATATAAATTGGGCTTCTCCCCCACCGTCTGGCTCGTATTGAACGACACCCTCATCGGCGAATTGAGCTTGCCCTTTTTCGTCGTAATGACGATTACCCCGTTACCCGATAACGCACCCCAGATAGCAGCAGCCGCCGCATCCTTCAAAATAGTAATGCTTTCCACATCATCCGGATTGATGTTATTGACATCCCCGGCATAAGGGAAATTGTCGATCACGACCAGCGGATTGGGATTGCTGAAGATCGTGCTCCGGCCACGGATAGTGATCGTAGACTGATTCGTGCCCTGCGTAAGATTCGTATTGAACAATAACCCGCTGGTCACCCCATTGATCCGGTCGAGGATATTGGGCGAGACCCGGCGATTGACCAGCTCATTATCCACATCATCGAAAGAACCGGTCACGCTTCTCCGGTGAACATCCTGGTAGCCCGTATGCAATATCACCACATCCGTCAGTTCATTCACCTTCTCCTGCAATTGCACCCGCAAGTCATCCCCCGCTTTCGACCGCACGATCTGCGTCTCGTAATTGACACTGCTGAAGACCAGGCGAGGATCGGCAGCATTGGTCCGGATGGTAAACTTTCCATCTTCCCCGCTGACTGCGGTAGCGCTGCCCTCACCGCCGCCTTCACCTCTGATCACAATGGTCACCCCCTCGAGCGGTTCATCTTTACCATTGACTACCTGGCCATGTATGACCTTCTCCTTATGATCGAACGGTAATATGGCCACGCCTTCATTCACAATCTTATAGGTGAAGGGCTGGTCCTTGAAACAACTGTCCAATGCATCGGCCAGCGTAGCCCCTTTGACCGAAAAGCTCACCCGGCGGCTCACACGCTCCCAATCCACCGAACTGAGAAAGCCGACATGTGCCTGCTTACGGATCTCTTCGAAGGCCTTTTTAAAGGCGACATCCTTGACGGTTAATGTAATAAGCCGGGTTGACTGACTATAGGCTGGGCTGGTTTGAAGGAGGCAAACCAACAGAAGAGAGGGAACAACCAATTTCAATAAACCCATTAAGCGAGTGGTTTGGATAAATAAAGTTACAGCCTACAAATCATGGATAAATATAAAATAAATACTTATTTATCTTACTTACCCATGACCGCGGCTGTAACTGGCGGACTCGGTTCAATGGTTATGGAAAATAATATGGTCAGACAGGTGTCACAATGACTCTATTTCCATCTAATTTAAAATGTGCAATATCCAAAGCTTCTAGTTGTTCTAATAATTTAGCCAGACCCAGTTTCCGGTCGAAAATGAGCGACGTGACCGGCTTGGAGGCCACGCTCGGATCAACCTGAACCTCAACGTTATAAGTCCTGGCAAGCGACCGCATCACCGTCTGCACGTCAGTATGATCGAATACTAAACTGTCATTCTTCCACGCCAGCACAGTCTTCGGATCGATCCCGGATAATACCTTGATCGGCACATCCGCTCCGGGCGATGGATAAGGTACCTGCGCCTGTTGGCCCGGCTCCAGCGTCACACTTCGTTTGCCGGCTTCTATCTTCACAGACCCTTCGACCAGCGTCGTACGGCTGATCGGTTCGTCTTCATAAGCCATGACATTAAAGTCCGTCCCCAAAACTTCCACCTCGGCATCCTTGATCAGTACCCTGAAGGGGTTAGCGGAATTCTTCGTGACTTCGAAAAATGCCTCTCCCGATAATTCTACCAACCGCTCGGGGCCGGTAAATGTCACAGGGTATTTCAAAACAGACGCAGCATTCAACCAAACTTTACTGCCATCCGACAAAATCAACTCCCTTTGTTCTCCGCCACGCGGCACAGAGAATACCTTGGTCAATGACGCTTCACGGTCCCGCATCTCACTGGCCTTGTCACTTCCCTTCTGATTCAGATATACATACGCGCCGGTTGACAGTATGACAACAACCGAGGCAACCGCTATCCAAGCCCTCCGTCCTATATAACGGACGCGTCCAATTGACACATCCCCTGCTTCAGCTTCCTCTTCCCGCTTGTCAATAGCTACATCCAATTTCTGTTCCAATTTCGTCACCCATTCTGACGAAGGCCCATCGGTAGTAAGAGGCCAACTGTCATGCAGTGCTTCGTGTTCGTCTGCTATGATGTTCAACTCCGCTACCGTCGCCCCGCTCAGCCATTGCATGAAGGCCGCTTTTTCTTCCGGAGTGTAATCTCCTGTGACGAAATGGGCGACAAACTGCTTGGCTTCCTGTAAACTCATAAAAATAAGGTGTTACCTGTAAAGACACTTGGCAGGTCGTGGGGGATACCTCGGGGCAAAAAAATATTTCTCGTCCCTTTTATCTTTCAAAAACATCCTCTTTATCCCTCAAAAAGTGATAGAAAAATAATCAGCGCCAGCGTAATCTCCCCATGCTCCTGCAAGTATTGCCGGACATAGGCAGTGGCAGCATATAATTGTTTCTTGACTCCGGAACGGCTGATCCTGAGTTCCGTGGCGATCTCATCCAGGCTAAGACCATCATCTATGCTCATTTTCAGCACCTTACGTCTGCCGGGCGGCAGTTTGTTCATGGCTTCCAACGCGATTTCGTAGTATTGTTTGAATAATAGCTCATTCTCAAGATCATTCACCGGCGGACTCGATGATTCATCCAGTTCTTTCACCTTCTGACGCACTTTCAATGCCCTGATAAAATTGAAGACGACATTGCGCGTCACAAGGAAAAGATACCCTTTGAAAGACTCTACGGCTTCCAACCTGTCCCGCTTTTCCCAAATCCGGACAAAAACGTCCTGGGTTAATTCATCCAGGATGCTCGGGGATGGTTCGAAAAGCAATATATAACGTTGAATGAGTGGATAACAGGACTTATAGAGGACCTGAAAAGCTTGCCTGTCCCCCTGGGATACCTGCGTCAGCAGTTGTTTTTCATTATGTATACCTTCAAAGGGCACAGCCAGTCAGCATGGGTTTGCGGTTAAAAGTGGTAAGCCTGATTCCCAACGGAATAAATATCCGTTAAAAGGAGAAATATGTTCATTTTGGGGACGGATACAAAGCGACAGGACAGGTAGAATAAAGGGCTTGATTGGTACCATATTGGTAGTCGATGTTCTAACCTTAAAAATAAGTAGTTATTCCCGTTCATCACTGATTTTCCGCTGTTTTCAAAGATTTATTTTTCATCATAAAATCCTCTGCTCGCCCCTTCCGCGACCCCTTTCCATATCAATACCATCATCCCCCCGAAAATCATTGCAACAGCTACGATGATCCGTGGTGTCAGCGGTTCCCGCAGGAACAGAAAGGATAACAGCACAGTGAATACGATACTCCCCTTGTCGATCACGCTCACCTCCGATACCCGTCCTAACTGCAGCGCCCGGTAATAGAACAACCAGGACAGACCTGTCGCCACAGCTGACAGGATCAGGAACATCCAGTTATTGCGGCTCAGATTTGGCAACCCGCCGGCATTCCCCCTGAACAACACGATGCCCCAGGTGATCAGCAGCACCACCGCCGTTCGGATAGCCGTTGCCAGATCAGAATTCACATCTTTCAACCCCGCCTTTGCAAAAATCGCCGTCAATGCAGCAAAAACAGCTGATAACAAGGCATATATCAGCCAGTATGGTAAATTTGACATAGCTCACCACCGACCCATCGCCGTCCCCCTCACCACCGACCTCGGTTCTTCAACACCATCACCGGCGGCCCCTTTTTAAAGTCCACCCCTCTTTTCGTCACCGATGTAAAATAGGAAAAATTACCCAGCACGATATCCGGCCTGCCGTCCCCATCCACATCCCCCACATCCATCGTCAGCCATCTGCCCCGCTCCGCCAATACCACCGAGTACGGCCGGTAGTCATAGCCGCCCAGCCCCTTCAGGTAGACAAACCCTTCTTCAGGTTGATGATTGAAGTCCGGAAAAAAGGCAATAGTTGCAATATCCATTACCCCATCCCCGTCGAAGTCCCGGGCCATCGCCTTATAACACCCGTTGATCGGATAAAAATATCGCTGCGTGAACTGATTATGCCCATCATTCTCATAAATATACACGCCATGATAAGGCTTCAGGACCGGGGAAAAATCGGCATTATCCCCGCAGGTATAAAGAATGTCCGCGTATCCATCCCCGTTGAAATCTACCAGCTCGAAAGAAGAGGAACCATAGGATGGCGGAAACCGCAGAATAGCCTGCTCGCTGAACTGCCCCTTTCCCTGGTTAGTAAAAAGATAAATACCCTCGTCCCCCTGCGCAAACAACGCCCAGATATCCGGCCGGCCATCGTGATTGTAGTCATTGATATACACCCGGATCGCACCCGGCGTCGCACGCAGTACATGACGCTCATAACTGCCATCACCTTTATTCTCGAACCAGGATAACGCTCCCGTCAGATTGCCAAACTCGCAGACAAGGTAATCGCCCCTGCCGTCGCCGTTAAGATCTGCAGCCAATACCTGCACAGGTCTCGCCAGATGATTGACCAGCGGAATGGAATCCAGTTCCCATTCCCCACCGGCATTCAGCCGAAGACGCTGCAGCCTGCCCGATTTGCCGTTGTTGGGCGTCAGCACACCAATATTACAGGCGGCCCACCCCGTGTCCAGCCGCTCCATATCCACGATCGCGCCGCCGGCATGCATGGAATCATCCTCCCGCAGCAAAGGCCCCAGATGATAGAGATTGCGGTAATGCATATCGTAAAAGGTCACCCCCCTTCTCTCGCTGTCCACCTGCACCATCGTCGTCGCAGGCATGTCATAGCTCAGCGAAGGTATCCCGGCATCGAATAGTGTCAGCCCGGCGGTGTCCAGCGGCCGGGGTCGTGATTGTCCGGGTAAAGAGTCCGGCGAAGTCGCCGTATAATAATCCAGGATGTGCTGCCAGTCATCCGGTTTTAGTAAAGGTTGTGACGGGTAAAAGCCTTTACTCACGTTGGTATCCCCCCGGCTGTTCGGATACCTCTCGAACCCGTAGCTGAAAATGCCCAGCCTCGGCCCCATCGCCGGCAACACCCCCTTCTCCCAGCTTCGGCTATCCAGCAAAGAGGGATCGGGCACCACATGGCATGATCCGCACCACGTCTTCGCCAGCACCGCCCCCTGGCGGACAGAGGATTCGGGCACCCCCGCATGTGACTTGTTTCGGGGATACTGCCCACAGGCATATAAAAAAATCAGTCCAATCAGCGCCGTTCCGGAAAGTCCACTACCCGGCAATAATTTAACCATAAGCCTAAATTACCGAAATTGACCGAATCCGGTCATCTTCGTTCAAATCCCCCCTTCTCTCCCGCAAGACGTCAGATCAGATTATGTCTGACGACAAATTTGACGAGGGCGGCCGTATTTTTGACATTGAACTTCGTCAGCATATTTTTCCGGTGTGAATCGATGGTGCTGCAATTGACGAACAGGCGCTCGGCAATTTCCGGGTTGGTCATCCCTTCGGCGATGAGCTCCATGACTTCCTTTTCCCGTTTGGTCAACATCGGAGTGCCGGCATCGGGCGCATTGTTCTTAAGAATATGGGCCACAGAGAAATTGATGTAGATTTTGCCTTGCATGACCTCATGAAGCGCCGTCAACAGCTCATTTTTTGAGGCGTCCTTGAGCAAATAGCCCGAAGCGCCGTTCTGCAACAATTTTCGGATCACACTGGCCTGGTCGTAAGTACTTAGGCCGATGATATGGATGCCAGGATAGAGCTCCTTTATTTCGAGGCAGAGATCGAGTCCGCTTTTCTCGGGAAGGTGGATATCCATAAGGAGCACGTCAGGCCGACGGTGTTTGAGTATGGCCATCAGGGACGAAGGCAACTTGGTACTGCCCAGCCACTCGATATCCTTTTCTTTTTCGAGTTCGAAACAGATACCGTCGATAACGATCTGATGGTCGTCTATGATGAATACTTTTATCACGATGTAGTGATTGGAATATCAATATTAACAAAAGTGCCTTTTCCTGGAGCCGATTGGAAGTCCAGCGTTCCCTGCAGATAACTCACCCGGTTCTGCAAATTCAGGAAACCGATGCCGGTACTCGTCTTCATGGTCTGGACATCGAATCCTTTCCCGTTATCTTCGACTGTAATGTTAAGTGCGTCGCTTCTTTTCACCAGTTGTACGGTTGCGGTCGAGGCGGCCGCGTGTTTGAGTATATTGTTGATCAGTTCCTGAATGATGCGATAGATGACGGAGGCGGTGGCCGGCGAAACGGATTTGTCTGAAAGATCGTATGATCGATAGTTAATCTGCATAACCCCGCTGTTGGTGACGCCGTTGCAATAATCTTGCAACGCGGTGTCCAATCCGAATTCGATCAGGGCCACCGGCATCATGTTGTGGGCAACCCGTCTCAGTTCCTGGATCGATCGATCGAGGTAGCCCATACTTTTGTCAAAGGCCAGGGCGTTCTCGGCAGAGATAATTAAAGTTTGCTTCATATTGGTGAAGGAATATTTTGCCACCGAGAGAATACCGCCAAGACCATCGTGCAGGTCTTTGGCAAGGCGCTCTCTTTCTTCGTCCTGACCGATTAACACCGACCGGGTGGCCAGTAATTGCCGTTCTTTTTCCAGTTCAATGATCTTCTGTCGCTGGAGGGTCGCTTCGGACAAGAAGAGTTGTTTTCTGTGTAGGCTGTTAGAATAAAATAAAAAACCAAAAACAGCGAAGATAACGAGTAGGGCAGACAGGGCCCAGATGGCCCAGCGGTGTTCACGGAGGGTGAGTTTGCTGATCTTTTTTTCGTCATTCAGGCTATTGATCTGGGCCTGTTCTTTGTCGAGTGTGTATTTGGCCTCCAATTCCTGGGTGTTTTTCAATATTTTATCGGACACGAGCAGGTCTGCCAGGGAATCATGCGATTTTGTATAGCGATCAAACTGGGTAAGGTGACCTTCAGCCAGTTCGATCCTGGCTTTTCGCTCATAGGCGTCTCTTAATGGGCTGAGCTCGCGTTCGGAGATCGTTTCGCTGATGGAGCTATCATTGAAGATCGATGCGCGTTCGTAATCATGGGCGTAAAAATAATAATCGCTCAGGCCGCCCCAGCCCTGGTAGAACACATCCGATGAAACCGGTCTGGCAACGACCAGAAGGTCCTCTGAGGCCTTTTTCAGCAGAGGCATTCGTTTTGTTACGGTATAAATGTGGATCTGCCGCATAAGGATACCTTGCCTGTAGTCTGGATCATTGGTTTTTTCAGCCATGATTTTTCCTTCGGACAGCACCAATAAAGCCGTATCATACCTTTCCATACCTGCAAGAGCGTCGGCAAGAGCGAGGAAGGCCGACCGGTTCGGATCCAATTTCATCGACCGGAACGTCGTCAATCCCCGTAAGCAGTAGAAATAACTCTTTTGATATTCCTTTAGGCTGTTATAAGTGACTCCGATATTGCAATAGGCCATGGCTGAAAGGCCTGTATCGCGTATTTGTTCATAGATGTTGAGCGCCTTTAAGTAATAGTCGACGGCGGAGACGTAGTCTTCCTTTTTTTCGCTGTAAAGGTTCGCAACGTTATTGTACACATTCCCCAGCATCTTTTTTATATTGGCCTGTCTGGCGATCCGGATGGCCTCCAGGTCGAGCGAAATAGCCGAATCTCTCGAGTTCAACTGGTTGCTCAGGTACCAGGCCTTCATACTGAGGCCACTGACGATTCCCGTTGGAAAGTTGATCTTTTGACTGAGTTGATAGTAGGCGTTTGCATAATAGTAGGTGGAATCGAAATGAGTATTCGCATAATGCACACCCAGCCTTTCCAATGTCCATACCCTGTTGGTGTCTTCTTTGGAATGGGCCAATGCATTCAGCAGGCTGTCCCTTTGATGGGTCCATCCGGGTTGGGCAAACACAGGGGTAAGCCAAAAAGAAAGTAAAACGATCAAAACCGTTCTATTCATATTACGCATTGACTCTCTTGCAAAAGTGCGATTTTTCTTCCGCATAAAAATCCCTGTTTTGGGGGAGAGGGGAACGAGGGAAGTTGGGGATACTTTTGAGGAAACAAATTATACTATGCGACATCAAACTATCCTGGTTGTTTTGGCGACGGCCCTTTCGGCCGTAGGCAGTACCTGGGCCCAGCCGGTCCGGGCACAGAAACCGGAGATGACATTGATCCCGAAAAAAGACGGCGCTTTTAAGGCGCAAGGCGGGTCAAGCATTGTTTTAGCGAGCCTTAAAGATGTATCATCGATCATGCAGATCACCCGCAGCAATATCGATGGGCATCTGCACAATCCGAGAGCGCCGATCGTCATCTCCAAGCAGCAAGATGCTGCTTCGACTCAGCTATTCAATGCATGTCAGCACGCTGAAGTAATACCAGAAATCAGTTTCAAATTGTATAAACCCGGCGACAACACAAAATATAAGATAGTGACGCTGACCGGTGTAACGATCACGCATGTTGAAGTTAAGAATGTGGTGAAGGGCCCCAATAGTAATAGTGGAAGAAAGCCTGCCCAGGCAGGAGCTAATGCGGGTAAGACGACCCAGGATTCGAACGGGGAAGAAAGTTTGTCTCTTAATTACACCAATTTAGCGGTGGCGTATTATTCTGGCGGCAACGCGAGTCCGGCGGACGATTGGGATACGAAATAATAGAAATACAAAAATCTAACAATTTTTATGAAATTTTTCATAAAAAGGTTCGGAACTTGTCCCCTCCATGCAAGTATTACCTACCCCCGGTTTAAGACGTTATATTCGACACTATTTGTTTCTCGAATGTAATTACTCGTCAGTAAATCAATTGCGCATATTTGCCGACGGCAATCCGGCCTTTGTATTCTCAATCGGAAACCCATTATACCAGGACGCGGGAAAAAAAGAGCCGCTCCCTTCGGCTTTTGCTTATGGCCAACTAAATCGCAGTCGGGTTATCCACGCCGAAGGGCATATTTCATTGGTAGTCGTCGTTTTTCGGCCTTATGGGATTAGCTCACTATTTAATGTCCCTGCCAGGGAATTATTTGATCAGGCCATTCCGCTAATCGATCTTTCCGGATATTCCTCTGCCATGCTTTCTAAACAGGTTTTCGACTGTAACTCGCCGCAAGCCATCATAGAAACGCTAAACACATTCTTCATGACCAAAGCGCCAAAGGATGAATCCGCAAATCTCCTGGTAGAACATATCGTTAAATACATTGAAGTCAACAATGGGATATTTAATCTTGCCCAATTGGAACAGCATACCGGAGCGACACAAAGGCAAATTGAACGAAAACTCAACGAAATGGTTGGTTTAGGTCCTAAACATTTAGGAGATATTATAAAGTTAAGTATGTTCCTGAAACGTATGAGAAGTGCGCACACGGGGGAAAAATTGACTTCCCTTGCCTATGATAGTGGCTATTACGACCAGGCTCATTTAATAAAGAAATTCCGGAAGATCACAGGAATAACACCATCACAATATAAACGGAACAGCGAGCCCCTTGCACTCAATTTTGTCGGTTTTGTACAATTTAATCATTCAGCTTTGAAATAAGTTTGCTACAAAAAAGTAGCATGAACGATATTAAGGTAGCAACCGCCCAATTTGAAAACAAAAGCGGCGATAAGATGTACAACCTTGCTGCAATCAGAAGCCTGTCTTGTGAAGCCGCTCTTCGGGGTGCACAGCTTATTGCCTTTCATGAGTGCTCCGTCACAGGCTATACTTTCGCCCGCAACTTATCAAGGCATCAATTGCTCGACCTGGCCGAGCTCATTCCGGAAGGCCCATCAACAGAACAGTTAATTCAGATTGCAAAGGATTATAACATTGCCGTTTGCGCTGGCCTTTTTGAAAAGGATGACGCCGGAAATATCTTCAAAGCGTATGTCTGCACTAATAAATCCGGCCTGATCGCAAAATATAGAAAACTACATCCTTTTATTAACCCTAATATCACCCCCGGAAATGAATATTGTGTATTTGAATGGTTGGGATGGAAAATCGGGATTTTGATCTGTTATGACAATAATATTATCGAGAACGTGAGGGCAACCAAACTACTGGGAGCATTGGAGGAGCCTCCCATCACAGGCGGCTCCCCCTCACTTCGTCCCCTTTGACGTGTCGCGCTTACTTCCGCGCATCTTGTTCCTCAATACAATGAAAGACGGCCCCTTTTTCCAGTCTGTAGCCGATTTAATAAACCCCGGTCCCACCGAACAATTCGCCAGCAAAATGTCCGGCCTCCCGTCCCCATCTATAT
>Ga0302309_10003923_pt1 | contig 11213 bp, 3 predicted proteins | sample III_Palsa_N1_1_FD_200453 | JGI IMG/M metagenome (GOLD analysis project Ga0302309, IMG submission 200453) | Peat permafrost microbial communities from Stordalen Mire near Abisko, Sweden - III_Palsa_N1_1 | ecosystem: Environmental > Terrestrial > Soil > Palsa > Peat permafrost | place: Sweden... | reverse complement strand
CACATACTCGGAACGGGTGGTTAAGAAGAGGTTGCCAGGCCGGATATTCAAGTTGTCTTCGTCCCGGCAGCTTACCGCGAGCCGGCGGTCTTCGAGATCAAACTTCCTAACAAACAAGTAATAAACCATCCTTGCAATCCCTATGGCGTACTTTTTCCGTTCAAATTGAAACCAAAAACCCAGGTACTGATGCTTCTTTTTCTCTCCTGAAAAAACCCGCGTTGCAACCCGTGTTTTACGGATCTTCTCTTTCAGCCAATAGCCTTGCCTCCCTGTAATGTCTACCCAGTGCCTTGCAGCCTTTACCCTGCCATAATTGGAAATCTGGAAGATCCCATCAAAAGACGGAATGTCTTCCCACTCCTCTCCTTTGATGTCTGTCAAAGAGAAATTTTGAGAAGGATATTTTGCCGACATTAGTAAAACTATGAATTTTTTTGTTCTCTGCTCTAGTGGGCTGTTCCGCCTTATCCTGAATACTCCCGCCATAGCCGGATCACAATGTGCACGACCATGTAAGTTGGTTGAGAACCATAGGACAAGAGTAAACCCTTAGCAATTATAAATTTTATTTATTTCTTTCTAGGAATTTCCAAATACTTTTATTTACTTCGTTTCACACAATCCTGCCCTTCGAACAGCGATCCTGCCCGTTAGTCCTAATCATTATACCTTTAACCCAGCCTAACCGCTACACACATGAGAAACGACCTCCGCCGCGTGCGCGATATGTTGCATGCCTTCTTCAGACGGCGCCCCGTATTTATTCCCTACTGTTTTGTTGTCATACGACTTTCCTGACAGTAAATCATTACTGAAAAATTAACTTATGCCATTTTTACGGGGATTATACCTGTCGGCGGGCCTATGCCTTGCCATGACGCTCTCTCATGCTCAATCGGCTGATACACTTGCCGGTAAGCTGACCAATTTTCCTTCGAAGCTGTTCGGCAGGATCCAGACGCAGACAGCAAGCCTGAATCAACAGCTGACCAGCCAGACAGTAAAATATTTACAACGGATGGGCCGCCAGGAAGAAAAGTTGAAGTCGCAAATCTACCGGCGGGATTCTGCCCAGGCAGCGCGGCTCTATCCCAACGACCCTAAACAGCAATATGCCATGCTGGCGCAGAAGTTCCGGCACGACAGCACAAAGGCATTCACGTCCATGGGGCCGGAATACCTGCCTAACGCCGATTCTTTGCACGGAGCCTTAAGCTTCTTAAGCAAGAACCCCGGTCTGGTCAATGCTAGCCCGGCCATGCAGGCGAAAATGCAGGGCTCCCTGGCGAGTCTCCAACAGCTACAGGCGAAGCTGCAATCCGCAGACGCCATCAAACAATTCATCCAGGCCAGGCAAGCACGCATCCAGCAGGTCATCGGCGGGTTCTCTCATGTCCCTTCGGGCATCAGCAATGCCCTGGCCGGGTATAAACAACAGGCGTATTATTATGGTGCCCAGGTCAGGGCCTATCGGGACATGCTGAACGATCCCGGCAAGATGATGCAGACGGCGCTGGTCCTGCTGAACAAAGTACCCGCCTTTACCAGCTTCATGAAGAAGAACAGCTTTCTGTCCGGCATCATGGGCGTACCTGCCGGATACGAGAGCGGGGAGGCCACCGAGGGACTTCAGACCCGCGACCAGGTCATGTCGATGATCCAATCCAAGATCGGATCGGGAGGACCCAATGCGGCGTCCTCCTTGCAAAACAGTTTGAATACGGCCAAACAGGATATCAGTAAACTGCAAAACAAACTGAGCGCATTGGGCGGGGGCAGCGGGGGAATGGACATGCCGGATTTTAAGCCCAACCCCGAAAAAACCAAGACGCTCTGGCAACGGCTGGAATATGGCGTGAACCTCCAGACGGCCCAGACAACCTACTACTATCCCACCACCACCAATATCGGGCTAACTGTGGCCTACAAGTTGGGTAGCTCTAACGTCATCGGAGTGGGAGGCAGCTACCTTCTCGGCTGGGGCAACGGTTTGCAGCATATCGCCATATCAAGCCAGGGCGTGAATTTTCGTGCCTTTTTACAAATCAAGATTAAGTCGACTTTTTCCGCCGATGGCGAACTGGGATACAGTTATGAACAGCCCTTCAGCTCTTTCAAAGACATCCGATCTCTAACCGCATGGACACCGACCGGATATATCGGCATCACCAAAACGATCTCCATGAAGAGCACAGTGTTCAAAAAGACACAGGTGAGTCTCCTGTGGGATGTGCTCAGTTATATTTATCCATTGCCTCCCGGCGCCTCTCCTTTCGTCTTCCGGGTGGGCTACAGCCTATAATCACCCTATTCCGAACTATTATGACCAACGCCATGCCAACAAAACGCTGCTTTATCCTTTGTGCCCTCCTGCTACTGCAGTTGCATCTCTTACAGGCGCAAACCCCCAGCAATCCCCAAACGCCGCTCGACCAGAGCTATATCCCCCCCTCGCCGAACTCCATGGGCTTTCAGACCTATGGCAATATCCCGGTGGCCTTGTTCGAGGGAACACCGGTGATCAACATCCCGGTCTATGATGTTAAATGCGGTTCGCTGAACCTGCCCATTTCGCTCAGCTATAATTTCAATGGATTCTTTCCGCTGCAGGACGCCGGATGGACCGGCCTGGGCTGGAACCTGAACGCCGGTGGCGCCATTACCCGGACAGTTGAAGGAGGCGTCGACGAGTCGCAGCAGAGCGGGTATAATTATGATCAGTATACGCTATCCGCAAAATTGAATACCAGGGGCACGCTGAATGCCTTCCTTGAGGCGGCATACAATACCGATCTGGGATACGTCGGCACCTGTTGGGACCTGGCGCCCGACATCTTTGACGCGGAGTTCAACGGCAATTCCGGTAAATTCTTCTGGTACCAGGGACAGGCTTATCAATTGTCCTTTAACAAACAGCTGGGGATCAGTTGGCCTTCGCCGTCATCAAGCTTCACGATCACGACAGCCGACGGTACTGCCTATACGTTCGGAACGCAGGAAACCACTACCTGCAATTATTTTTCCGGTTCGGATTCCACCCAGATCAGCTATACCTCATCCTGGCTCCTCACGATGATGGTTTCCGCCGATCAAAAAGATACGATCTCCCTGACCTATGCACCCTATTCCTGGGCCCAATGCACGGCCTCTTATCAACGGTCATATACCTTGTCGCTGGGCACGCAGGCAAGCATAGGGAGCGATCCGGAGTTCTATGCCGTCAGTCCCAACATCCAATCACAGGTACTCCAGTCGATCCAATGCCGGACCACTACGGTGAACTTTGTCCCCAATGCCACCCTGCGGGCTGACGTCTATGGCAGCTATCCGAGCCTTCAGGAAATAGATGTATACGACAATATTACCGGCAACCTTGTGAAGAAAAGCTCATTCGGCTATGAATATTTTGGCTCCTCGGGCAGCAACCCGATCACCTATGAACGTCTCGCACTCAAACGATTCAGATCGGTGAACATCCTGAACCCGGCGGACACCCTCACCTATACTTTCAGCTATAACAACGAATACGGCACCTTTCCCGTAAAATCTACCAACGGGATCGATTATTGGGGCTATTATAATGGAGCGAACGATTATCAAACCATTCTACCGCCCCCCGGCTCCCGTTTCTATTCCACGCAGCCGCCTTCGACGGCAAATTTCGGGTCAAGCAACCGGGAGCCCAGTCTGGCCTCCTGCCTGTATGGTGCCCTGGATACGATCGTCTATCCGGCCGGCGGGTATACGATCCTGAACTATGAACAAAATACCTACAACAATAACGGCTTGGAGATGACGGGGCCGGGCATCAGGGTCCGAAGTACCACCGATGTGAGCAACAATCCTAATAACCCGGACCCCAAGATCAGAACCTATACCTATCTTTTGGATGGCAATTCCAACAGTTCCGGCGTCCTTACAAACCCGCCGAATTTCACCGGTCCGGCGTTCGTGACCGAAGTCACCAATACGGCCACCCCTCCGGTCACCACGCCCCTGCTGTATAATGTTTACCAGGCAGCCGATAATGCCAGCGGCATCGGCGGCCTCAATCCGCAATTCTATTATCAAAAGGTGACCGAAACGGTATCTTCCGGTCCGGAGACGCACAAGTCGGATCATTATTTTGACAATTACGGTGAGCTTTTCCTGGATGTCCGGGAGATAGAACAGATCGACTATATCAATACGCCCAATACGGACAATTTCACGCCCAGCCAAAAATCGGTGACCAATTATACCTATGCGGAGACGAAAAATTTTGTCGTCGCTTCGGCCTTTATCGACTCTGAGTATATTGTACCCAAGACAGACCCGACGGACCGGTTCACCTTTAGTTATAAAAGTAATGTCTGGTCGTGTTACTGGGTCTATCCCCTCGGCCAGCAGACTACTCAGTATGATACCAATGGCGATAGCCTGGTGACAACGACCCAGATGACCTTTAATTCGACTACCCACAACCTGACGTCTGTACAAACGGGGACGTCGGATGGCCAGACCGTGATGAAATATTTCAAGTATCCGGAAGATTACGCCTCCAGCCTGACCGGTAATATGGTCAATGCACGGGTGCTAAGTCCTGTACTCGAAAGCCAGACCTGGCTACAGCAGAGCGCATCTCAGCAAGTACTCCTCGCGGGATCGATCACGCAATATGATCAAACGATCTTTAAACCGGTGGCCCAATATGGTATCGAGACGACTGCGCCCATCTCCGCGCTCAATAACCAGACGACTTCGGGAGGATTATATACGAGCCTGCTGAGCGATTCCCGGTATATCCTGAAAGGCCAGATCCAATACGATGCCAACGCGAATCCCAGCGTGTCCGCCAAATCGGCGGATATGAATATCAGCTATATCTGGGATTACCGGCACGCCTTGCCCATCGCGAATGTGAAAAATGCGGCACAGGCGGATATTGCTTACACATCGTTCGAAGCCGACGGGAAAGGCAATTGGTCGTTTACCGGGACTGTAACGGCCGATACTCCATGTGTCACTGGCAGCTATTGTTATAACATCGGCCAGGCAGGGGGCACTATTGCCAAATCCGGCCTGACGCAAGCCACTACCTATGTCATTTCTTATTGGATCAGGGACGCCAGCCAGCTTCTTCACATTCCTGGCTCAATTTCGACGACAATAGGCAAGACAATCAACAACTGGACCTACGTAGAGAGCAAGTTTAGCAATCAGACCGGGCTCGCACTTACCGGCACCGGCTTAATTGATGAACTCCGGCTATACCCAGCCAATGCGCAGATGACGACCTATACCTATCTGCCGTCGATCGGGATCTCCAGCGAGTGTGATGTGGATAACCGGGTCACTTATTACCAGTATGACGGTTTGGGCCGCCTGCAGGTAGAAAAGGACCAGGACGGCAACATCATCAAAACCTACCAATACCATTATCAGCAGTAATACCTTATTCAGCATGCAACGAAAAAACACCATCCTGGCGGCAGTCCTCCTTATCTGTTTGCTCGGAGCCTTTCAAAGTGCGTCAGCGGGGCCGGATAGTCTGGCCCTCTCCACCGATACGGTTGTACCTAAGGTCGCCACACCAGAGGTTGCGCCGGGTGGGGGCGGTGGCGGCGGGACAACCTGTCCCATTGCTTATTCGGTCGGGATCAGCGCCTCCGCTACGACCGTCTGCCCCAATGGTTCTGCGACTTTTTCCGTTACTGCGACTAACTATACGCTTAATGGCGGCCAGGCCAACTATAGCTGGTATAAAAACGGCACCCTTGCCGGTAGCGGGAGCACCAGCATTTCCATAGGGTCGCTGACCAGTGGCAGCAAGGTATATTGCGTAGTCAATCTGGATAAGACAGGCTGCACCCAGGTTTCCGCCACGTCGAATACCATTCCGATGAGCGTGTATGCCACCCCCGTATTGACCGCAATTACAGGCGGCCCTACCACCTTGTGCCAGGGCTCTACCAACGAATGGTATACAACCTCCTCAACTGATGCCACCAGCTATACATGGACCATATCCCCATCCAGCGCCGGAACTTTTAAAGGCAACGTGGCTACCGATACGCTGAATCTTTCCAGCAGTTTTACCGGTACCGCTACAATCAGCGTTACAGGAGCGATTTGTACTCTTACATCTTCGCCGCAAACCGTCACTCTCAACGTAACACCCCTCGTCAGTAACATCACAGCACCTAGTGGGCCTACGACCTTTTGTCAGGGCTTAACACCCACCTTCACAGCGAGCGCTTCAAATGCTACCGAGTATATTTGGACGTTGAATGGCCAGGTATTTACTGATCAAACCACGGCAAGCATGCCAATCCCATTTCCTGCTAACATGACGGGAACGGCTACCGTGAGTGTGTTTGCAGAAGGCTGTAATGCCTCAAGTACCCCGGTGATGTCCACTACCGTCAACATCATTCCGACTGTCCAACCCGCCCAGCAACCCGTTGGCCCGACTACGCTGTGTCAAGGCAACCCGGCGGAGACCTATTGGACGGCTACCACTGCGAACTGTACAGGCTATAACTGGACACTGACGCCATCGTCTGCAGGTACCATCACCGGTTACGGAACCTACGCGACAGTTAATTGGGACAGCACCTTCAACGGAACGGCTACTCTGGGCGTCCTCACCGCCGGCTGCAATGCCAGTACGACTCCGGTGACCACTACGGTAGCCATCAGTGGGCCCAACACCGGTGTCTGTGCTGTCGCGTCGCCGGGCAGCCTGAATTATGTGAGGGTGCGCAACATTTTAAAGCCGGGCGTCACGGATACGGTGACGGCCGACGGGCTCGGCAGTCCCTACGACGTGGCCCAGACGACCACTTATTTTGACGGACTGGGCAGGTCGATACAGACTGTGGCGAAACAGGCCAGTCCTCTGCAAAACGATATGGTGACGACCGTCGTATTGGACTATTTCGGCCGCCAGGCACAGCAATATCTGCCTTATACGGCGACGACCAATGACGGCAACTATAAGTCGACGGCGCTGGCCGATCTCGAGACGTTTAATTCCGCTCAGTTTCCGGGCGAACAGGATTATTATGCGAAAACAAATTATGAAGCTTCCCCGGAAAGTCGGGTGTTAAACAGCTATGCGCCAGGCGAGAGCTGGGTGGGAAATAATGTAGGTACTACTGCACAATACCTTTATAGTACAGCCAATGACAGTGTACAAATATGGAGTATCAGTTCGGTTCAGATGAGTACTCCTGTCAATGCAGGGGCTTATCAGCCGGGGCAGCTGTACAAGACTGTCGGTATTGATGAGGCAAGCCACCAGATGATAGAATATAAGGATAAACAGGGCAAGACCATTCTTAAAAAGGTACAGCTATCGGGCACTCCTTCCACAGGCCATAGTGGCTGGATCTGCACGTACTATATCTATGACACGCTGGGGAATTTGCGGGTGGTCATTCAGCCGCAGGGTGTAGCTCTGCTGAATGGAAGCTGGACAATCAATTCAACGATTGCCAACGACCAATGTTTCCATTATGAATACGATGGTAGGCGCCGCCTGGCGATCAAGAAGGTGCCTGGCGCAGGGCAGGTATGGAAGGTTTATGATGCCAGGGACAGGCTTGTGATGACCCAGGATTCGTTGCTTCGGAAATCAAGTAATTGGATATTTATTAAATATGACGCGCTGAACAGACCGGATTCTACCGGGCTGATCATCGATCCCCTTAATTACAGCAACCTTGCCTATCATGATAGCCTTGCCTACTATAGTATAAGTTACCCCATAGTAGCTTCTTATTCGAATACGCTCCTGGGACAAAATTTCTATGACGACTATAGTTGGGTGAGCACTTATGGCGCCCCGGTGTCTTCCTCGATGGCAACTAATTATTCGGGCAATAGTAATTATTTCATTACCACTTACAACGTGTCGCCCAGTTATGCAGTAGCGATCACCCCTTTCCCCATAACCCGTGGTATGGCGACCGGCTCAATGAAGATGGTTCTCGGTTCAGCCAACCAGTATCTGTATTCCGCGAATTTTTACGATGACCGGGGAAGACCTATTCAGTCACAAATCGTTAATTCCACGGGCGCCATAGATACGATAACTATGCAGTATAATTTTATGGGGGCAGTATTACGTACGCTGCTCAACCATCGAAAGAATAACAATACTGTCCAGAATCATATAGTCGTTACCAAAATGGATTACGATCAGGTATTCCGCCTGCGGCATATCTGGAAGAATATTGACAAGGCCGCTGCCGATCAGTTGATAGACAGCATACAATATAACGAACTAGGTCAGCCAATAGCCAAATACCTGGGCAACCAGGTCGATAGCCTGATTTACAGCTATAATATACGCGGATGGTTGACCGGTATCAATCAAAATTATATTGCGGGTACCACCAACCATTATTTCGGCATGGAGCTGGGGTATAACAAGGCCACGTCAGTAGCGCCGGGAAATACGTATCTTAATCCTCAACTCAATGGTAACATCGAAGGGATAGTCTGGAAGAGTGCCGGCAGTGGTATCAATCGGAAATATGATTTTGCATATGATAAGATCAACCGACTGACTTCGGCGGCCTTCCTGCAAAATACCAGTGGCTCTTCCTGGGACAAAAATCAGATAGATTTTAGTGTCAGCAATCTCAGCTACGACGCTGTTGGCAATATCCTGACCATGACCCAGCGTGGATTTACGGCAGGCGGATCGGGTGTGATAGACTCGCTGACCTATACTTACATAGACCACGATACCAGTGATAAAATCCTGGGTGTAACGGACGCGGCCAATAATCCCAACAGCCTGCTGGAAGATTTCCATTATAATCCTGGGACAAAACAGTCTATTGACTATAATTATGATGGCAATGGGAATCAAACGCACGATAACAATAAAAATATCGATACGATCCAGTACAACTATCTGAATTTTCCTACTCTGGTGCATATCAAAGGAGAGGGGAATGTGGCCTATACTTACGATGCTTCAGGCGCCAGGTTGACAAAGGTCATTACAGATAGCGTGGCCATGCATTCCACGACTATCACTTATATTAACGGCTTTGTCTACAAACAGACTGATACCATCACCAACGCGGGCAAAGGCACAGACAGTTTACAGTTCATTGCTCACGAAGAAGGCCGGGCGCGCTGGGCTTACCATAAGTACACCACGGGTTCGACCGCGTATGGGTTCGAATACGATTTCTTTGAAAGGGACCACCTCGGCAACATCCGAACGGTCCTGTCCCAGGAGCGGGATACCACCAAGTACCTGGCTTCCATGGAGGCTGCCTATCGGTCCACTGAAACACAACTATTCGGCAATATCACCAATACCTCTTATGCGTGGAATGAAGTGCCATACTATCAGTCCATCCCCAGCCAGACCATGTTCGCCTATACGAACCCCAATGACAGTGTGTCAAAGGTCGATTCCAGCAGCAGCGGCGGACAAAAGACAGGGCCTTCGCTTTTGCTGAAGGTCATGAGCGGAGACTCGCTCCAGATCGGAGTGCAATGCTTCTATAACAGCGGAGCAGGCGGCGGCACGAATAACAGCTCCTTCAATAATGTCCTCTCCTCACTCACCAATGCCCTGGCCACTGCTACTACAGCTGGTGCGGAGCAGGGTAGTTCCGCTTTCTTTTCCCAACCGGGTAGTTCGGTCTACACGGGGTTGACCAGTTTTCTGACTAGTAAAGATTCCGTCCCGGCTAACTATCCCAAGGCATATATTAACTGGATCTTCCTGGATGACCAGTTTAACTATGTGTCGGGCCTGAGTGGATCGGTCCAGGCGGCCAGTTCCAATTATCCCGCCGGGCAGTTGAATTTCGTTGCGCCGGGTTCGCAATTAGCCTTGAATCGCAATGGATATCTGTATATTTGGGTGAGCAACGAGACCCAGGGATGGGACGTGTTCTTTGACAACCTTGCCGTACAATACAAACAGGGCCCTTTGCTGGAGGAAAATCATTACTATCCGTTCGGACTCACGATGGCCGGGATCTCCGACAAAGCCATAAAGACCTGCTATGCAGAGAATAAATTTCGTTATAACGAAGGTACAGAGTTGCAAAATAAGGAGTTCAGTGATGGAGCGGGGCTGGAGGTTTATGATGCGGGTTTCCGTACGCTGGACCCGCAATTAGGCAGATTTAATCAAATTGATCCGATGGCGGATATGGCCCAGTTTTCCAGTAATTATGCCTATGCCGCGAATAGTCCGGTTTCGGCCAATGATCCCAGTGGATTATTAAAACAAAATCCCCAACAACAAGCAGAAGAAAACGCGTTAATGTCCTCCGCCGTGGGCGGCAGCGGAGGAGGAGGAGGCAGTGATGTGGATGAATCTATGGATGCATCGGATGACTTATCCAATTTCGGCGCAATGATGGGTGATGCCGCTGCTAATGGGGGCAATCTTGGCCAGGTTGCGTTTGATCAGGCGTCAGCAACACAAATGGCGCAAATTACACCCAATCTGGCGGGCATGTTTCCGGAATTGCCCTATATGAACCCAGGTTTTCAAGGTGCAACTATTGGAATGAACAATGCTGGCAACTCCGTACTTAGAATTTCTTATAATTACGGTGTCTTGAGTAGTTATATCTCTACCGGTGGAATTTCAAACGTGGTTGTAAAAAGTATAGTACTGAGCGGCTCGCCAGGCGGGTATGACTTCACTGGCATGAATGCAATGTTTATGGGTGAGTATGGAATTAACTTCCCCAGCCTTGAGCCATCGCACAGATTCATCACTACTCAAAAAAGTCACCTTATGTTTAACTATGGTGTGATTCGCGGAACGGCTTTCGGAGGATACACTAAAGAAATCGGTGAAGGATTGATTTCTGAGTTTTCGACAATCGACAACGGCGAGTATGCCAGCGAAGGCATTGGAGTTCATTACGGCGACAACTCGGCATCACTGAACTACGATATTCAAAATGGAGGCTTTTTTATAGACGTGGGCGTTGGTCCGACGGATGTCACTTTTGGCATATCTTTGCTTGGCGGTTTTAGCATGGGACACAGTCAAACCGGCGATGACGGCTTGATGAGTGGTGCGAATTACTCTATTCCATTTATACCGACGTTCGGCCCGGTTGGCAGCGGATCATCATCCCCTGTCCCAGAACCAATAGTATACTGAAAATGAAGGCATTTCCCAGACTTTAAATGAAAACAATTTTAAAAAATGGCTTAAGAGTTCTCGGCTA
>Ga0302309_10003922_pt1 | contig 11213 bp, 10 predicted proteins | sample III_Palsa_N1_1_FD_200453 | JGI IMG/M metagenome (GOLD analysis project Ga0302309, IMG submission 200453) | Peat permafrost microbial communities from Stordalen Mire near Abisko, Sweden - III_Palsa_N1_1 | ecosystem: Environmental > Terrestrial > Soil > Palsa > Peat permafrost | place: Sweden... | reverse complement strand
AGAAGAGGGTGTATGAACTCAATTTTTGACAAACTTATTACTAAAATGACCGAGGCTAAGCCAGTAAATTACAAAATGATCAAATGCGAACTAAATACATAATCCTAATAAACGATTTACAGGGCAGTAAAATGCTGATGAACTTTTGCGATAGCGCCTTTACCGTAGGCGAAAGCCAGGCGGATAAAAGCCTGCGTTATTTAAAGCAGATAAAACAGCGTAATACCGGGGAGGTTTACGGAACTGATAATGTTTGCCTTTGCCAGATAGCAAGACCCTATAATTTTTTGCAGTATGAATTTGTAGGCTATGGCAGGGAATGGGATCATTTAAAAAGACCAAAAGAAAGTGAAAGTGATCATCTGATGGCAGAAGCTGTAGAACTTAAACAGCAAGGTTTAAGCCTGCGCGAAATTGGCAGGAAATTAGGCCTGCAACATCAAAAAGTAGACAGGCTGATTAAAGCTTCGGAGAAAAAGGTCATTGGTCATTAGTCATTGGTCATTGCATATCGAATGATGCTTCGAAATTCAAACTGTCCGTCCGTCTCAAAGTGTCCTACCAAAAATAACGGACGGACACCTATCTACACCCTCCAATACTAATGAACTAATGAACAAGTGAACCAATGAACAATCGTTTTATACTCCAACCATACACCGGCACAAAAAGCCGCTTTCGTTGCCCCAAATGCCGGCACCCGCATAAAACCTTTAAACGTTATATCGATACTTCAACCAACCAATATCTCGCCGACCATGTAGGCAGGTGCGACCGTGAAGAGCAATGCGGCTACCATTTTTCACCACGTGACTATTTTGCCGTAGCGCCGTATGATGTTCATATTAAACCGGTAAAGAAATACCATAGGCAGCCCAATAAAAGCCAGTTTAATGTACTGCCCCGCAGTTTGGTAAAAGACAGTTGCCGCGCTTATAGCAATAACAATTTCATCAGCTTTTTAGCCAAAATGTTTGGCGAAGGCAAAGCCCTTGAACTTGCCGCATTATATCACATAGGCACTGCAAGCCACTGGCAGGGCGCAACCGTATTTTGGCAGATTGATATAAAAGGAAACGTACGCACCGGTAAGATCATGCTGTACGACCGTACCACCTGTAAGCGTGTGAAACAACCATTTAACCATATTGCCTGGGTGCATAGATTAATGCGGAATGCGGAATGTAGAATGCGAAATGAAAATAAAACTTCCGCAATCGGCACTCCGACTTCCGAATTCATTCTAAAGCAATGCTTATTCGGCGAACACCTGTTAATTAATAGCCAGGGCAGAATAGTTTGTTTAGTTGAAAGCGAAAAGACAGCCATCATAGCCAGTGTTTATATGCCTGAATATATTTGGCTTGCCGCAGGCAGCTTAAACGGCCTGAATGAAGCCAAATGCCGCGTTTTAGCTAACCGTACTGTAATTATGTTTCCTGATGTAAACGGGTATGCCAAATGGCATAGTAAAGCCCAGGAACTGAACCTACGGATACCCTCCGCAACGTTTGTTATTAATGACAGCTTAGAATTATCGGCAACAGACAACGAACGGGAACAGGGTATTGATTTGGCGGATAGGTGGATTGCGGAATTTGAGCAGCGGGCGGTGCGATTATGAATTTTATAATTTGATTTCTAAAGGCATTCATGAGCTCCTTCGTCGGTTCCCTCCCTGGGGAGGGTAGGGAGGGGTTTCGCCGCCTGCTTATCAAGCGTATAAACCCCTCCCTGCCATTGCACACATTCAGCCGCACCCCTCCCTTGGGAGGGAATTTAGCTGCAATTCCAGGCAGATTTTTTTAAACCATTGAACAATAAACCATGACAAACGAATTAACATCCTATTGCAACGAATATTACAACCTCACACAGCAGCTTGCAGTGCGTGAAGAACACTTCAAAACCCTTTTGGATAATGCACCGCTTTACTGCGGGCAAACGAGCCTAAGCGAAATAGACGCCATTATCAGCTATCACCGCAAGGTGAATGACGCTAAAGCGAAAATGGAAGAAACCTGTGATGATATGAGGCAACTTGAACGCCTTATCCTGCTATTTATGCGGCACTTTGGAATACAGCCCGGCACCATACTCACCGGCGAAATCCCAGGCGAACTGGCGTATGAGATATGGGCCAATGAGAATGATATCCTCTATATCAGCAAAATCGAAGATTTGGCACCCGACCCGGATGACCTGAATGTTATAGAGATTAGGCTTTGGAGTAAGGATGATGTTGAGGAGGAGGATTGAATTTTATATCTTTCAGCCGGACACTGGAGCTCAACGCATCAGGCCAGTGCGTTGCATCCACAAGCCTGAATGTGGTGGAGGGACTATTTAAATTGAATTTGTTTTATTACCTTTATGTTAACCATCCTTAATACCAAACCATGATATTCGACCTTTTTTCAAAACGTCAACAAGCACTTCGAAAAGACGCGCCTGATATTCTTTTATATGATGTTTTACCTAATCCACTTCGGGTACAAATTGTTCATATTGTCTCCGACGCAATTGGTGTAAAACATGCAGTTTACCGTGGCAATCCAATAGAAAATGCTTACAAATTTATACATGATGCACTTTGTCGTGAATATGGAATATTTGACTTAGGAACTGAAAGGACTTATGAAGAAAGGATATGCAATTTTATAATAAGAGAACCAAGTATAGACAGAACCTTGGATGCTGTTGAATTTTGTTTGAGATATATAGATAGGATTATTAGAGAAGATCGTAATTATAATAACACCGTAACCCGAAACATAAAAGTAGATGATGCCATTATCGAACTAAATGAGCGATTCAAACAACACGCTATTGGGTTCCAATATGAATCCGAAGAAATTATTAAAGTTGACTCGACTTATGTTCATTCTGAAATCGTAAGGCCCACATTAATGCTACTTAGCCACAAGAAGTTTAAAGGTGCTAATGAAGAATATCTAAAGGCACATGAACATTATCGTCATGGCAGAAATAAAGAATGTTTGGCAGAATGTCTCAAAGCATTTGAAAGTACTATGAAGATTATTTTTGATATTAAAGGTTGGAAATTCGATTCAAAATTAACATCAAGCGGGCTTGTAAAAATATGTTTTGATAATAATTTGGTTCCGCTATACCTTCAGTCCCAATTTACATCTTTAAGAAGCCTATTAGAGAGTGGTGTTGCTACAATTCGCAATAGAGTTGGTGGACACGGACAAGGAATAACTCCAACTACGGCAGACGATGAAACTACGAGGTTCACTTTAAGTTTAACGGGAGCATGTATTATCTATTTGATTGAGTTAAGTAAGTTATAATTTTCAATATCCGCCCATGTTGGTGTTGTCAACAACGAGACCAGCATGTCAAATATTTAGAAAAAACCAACGAAATTCAAAATATAATAAATACGCGTTTTAACTGATCCATCTTCATTTATAATATATTCAAACACTGATGTCCAAAGAATCCATAGAAATAGCGCTTAATGCTTGCGTACTTTTACTCTGTTTTTATCTTGCCTTTTTTAAATCCTATATTCAGGAAAAAGGCAAAAACCTCGCGACAACTGAGGATATTCAAAAGATCACGGTACTTGTCGAACAAGCAAAAAAGCAATTTAATGAGGATTTAGAATTGCTAAAAAACCATTTGAGTTTATATAATCAGAATTTTGTAGATATAAAAACCTTAGAAAGAAATGCGCTCATTGAGATTAACACCAGATATTCGGAGTGGTTCAATTCCTTATCGACGTTTGCGCTTGCTTATTATTCCTACGATAATTATGAAACGTTAAAATCCAAAGATCTATATTTCGGCGAAAAACATCTGGCATTTAATGTAGCCGAAGATAATCTTCATCTTTTCGTTCATGATCAGGAATTAATGGATAAAAAAAACGATCTGATCCAATTAACATTTAAGTTGCATGAATCTACTTTAAGGCACATTACAAATTTTATGTTGAATTGCCAGAATTACAATGATAAGAGAGCAATCGTAAAAGAAGATGAACAACTGGCGCTCAATAAGGAATATCATGAAATTCAGCAGGGTGTCGTAGACAGCAGCCTTGCAGAAAGTACGAAAATCCAATTAGAAATAATGCCAAAGCAAATTGAATTTATCAAAAATCTTAATCATAAAATCTACAAGCTTATCAAAAGCCAAAAGTAATAATTGAGCGGTGACGGTCGATAAAATCGTCATCAGGTGTGAGTCTGGGGTTCTGGCAAGTGCACAAAAACAACTCGTGACACCCAACGTGTCCGCCCATCCTAACTTAATGTTCAACCCCAAACCGGACGGACACTACACACACCCTCCTAAACTTTGTCCGCACCCCGTCCACTCCTGTCGCACCAAAAAACGGACGGACACCCCAACAGAAAAATCTTTATAAAATATTAACATAATATAACATTCACAACCTGCCAATATTTCAAACAAATTAATATTTTAGCCATAAATCAATTTCAAATGCAAATACGAAAAAACGTTTTGTGTGCCATAACCGCATTTTCCCTTTTGGGATTAAATGCGAAGGCGCAAAAAGTAGAATTTACAGAATACGACCTTCCGAATGGGTTGCACGTTATCCTGCACGATGACCATCATGCGCCGGTTGTAGCGGTTTCGGTAATGTACCACGTGGGCTCAAAAAATGAGGTTGCGGGTCGTACAGGTTTCGCCCATTTTTTTGAACACCTGCTTTTTGAGGGCAGCGAAAATATTAAGCGCGGTCAGTTTTTTAAGATCGTATCGGCCAACGGCGGTACCAACAATGCCAACACCACCCAGGACAGGACTTTTTATTACGAGGTATTCCCATCCAACGACCTTGAAACAGGGTTATGGCTTGAAAGCGAACGCATGATGCACCCTGTGATCAACGAAATAGGCGTAAAAACCCAGGATGAGGTGGTAAAAGAAGAAAAACGCCAGAGCTTTGATAACCGCCCCTATGGCAACCTGGTGAATGATATTAGCGCTGATCTGTTTACCGTTCACCCTTATCATAACGGTGTAATTGGCACCATGAAAGATATAGATTCGGCAAAGCTGGATGAGTTTAAGGCTTTTTTCAAGCAGTATTACGCGCCTAACAATGCCGTATTAACTATTGCCGGCGATATTGATGTTGCTAAAACAAAACAATTGATCGAGGCTTATTTTGGCCCTGTACCACGCGGCGCCGATGTGGTTTATCATAAGGCGGAAGAGCCGCCTATCACCAAACAAATAATTGATACCGCTTACGACGCCAATATACAGATACCATTGATAGCCGCCGCATACCGGGTGCCGGGCAGGGATACCCGCGATGCAAAAGTAATGCAGATGATATCAAATATCCTTTCGGGAGGGGCAAGCTCCAGGTTGTATAAAAAAATGGTGGATGAAAAAAAAGATGCTTTGCAGGCTGTGGCATTTAATGTCGCGCTCGAAGATTATGGTATGTACATTATAGGCGCACTACCAAACGGCGGCGCTGCACCGGCAACTTTATTAAGTGATATAGATGAGGAAGTTGTAAAGCTGCAAACTGATCTTATCTCACCCGAAGATTACCAGAAATTACAGAACCAGTTTGAAAATAATTTTGTAAACGCCAACGCCCGCCAGTTGGGCATTGCTGAAGCCCTGGCGAACGGTTATACTTTTCATCATAAAAACACCAACGAAATTAATGAAGAGCTAACGCAGATCAGGTCGGTTACCAGGGAAGAGATAAGGGAAGCGGCACGGAAATATTTGAAAACCAACCAGCGCCTGGTATTGTATTACCTGCCAAAAAAGGGTAAAGCTTAATAATTAACCTATACTGAGAAAAGACCATGAAGAAATATATAATATTAGTTGCCGGGGCATTATTAATGCAATATGCGCAGGCGCAAATAACCATCGACCGCAGTAAACAACCAACGCCGGGGCCTGCACCGGTTTTAAATATTAAAGATCCTGTTACTTATAAGCTGCCCAATGGCATTACTGTTTTGGTAGTTGAGGACCATCGCCTGCCAAAAGTTACAGCCAGCTTTGTTATTGACGCAGGGCCTATTACCGAAGGCAGCAAGGCAGGAGTAGTATCCCTGATGGGCAGCATGCTTAACGAAGGCACCAAAACAATGCCCAAAGCAGCATTTGACGAAGCCGTTGATAAACTCGGCGCTATCGTAAACCTTAACTCCGGCGGGGGCTATACTTCGGCATTAACCCGTTATTTTAAAGATGCTTTTACACTGATGGGACAGGCATTAAAAGAGCCTGCATTTACCCAGGAATCATTCGATAAGCTAAAAACGCAGGAATTAACCGGTTTAAAAGGGCAGGCCAGAAATGCAAAGGCCATTGCCGCAAGGGTTACAGATGCGCTTGTTTATGGCAAAACACATCCCAACGGTGAATTCGAAACCGAAGAAACCGTACAAAAACTGACACTGCAGGATGTAAAAGATGCTTATAGCAAATATGTAACGCCATCAAGGGGCTATTTAACCATTATTGGCGATATTAAGCCTGCAGAAGCAAAATTCCTTGCAACAGAAGTATTAGGTAAATGGAGCGGGCCCGTATTAACGCTGCCGAAACTTGCCGAGGTGCCGAACCCCGCCAAAACCGAAATTGATGTAATTGATTTGCCCAGCGCCGTGCAATCAGAAATTAATGTGGTTAACCTGGTTCATCTTAAAATGAATGATCCGGATTATTTCCCCGCCCTATTGGCAAATTACATATTAGGCGGCGACGCGCAAAGCCGCTTATTTATGGACCTTCGCGAAAAGCATGCGTTTACTTACGGGGCCTATTCTGCATTAGGCTCGGGCAGGTTCCAGTCAACTTTTGATGCAAACGCCTCGGTGCGGACTGCCAAAACCGACAGCGCGGTGACCCAATTTTTATTTGAGATCAACCGCATCCGTACCGAAAAAGTAACCGATGAAGAGCTTACCAATGCAAAGGCGCTTTACAACGGCTCATTTGCAAGGAGCCTGGAAGACCCGGCGCGCACCGCTTCATTCGCCAGTAATATACTGATCAATAACTTGCCTGCCGATTTCTATAAGACCTACCTGCAAAAGGTAAATGCCGTTACGGCTGATGACATTTTGCGTGTGGCAAAAAAATATATGGATGCTGATAATACCAGGGTGATCATTGTAGGCAATTCGTCCCAGATACTTGACGGGCTAAAGAAAAGCGGTTACCCGGTAAATTTGTATGATAAATATGCCAGCCCGGTAATAGCGGCGGCACCGCAGAAATAAAACAATGCCGTTAAACTTAGTTTATAAAACTTACCACCCCTGTAAAATCATATGTAAAAACCGGGCCTGATGCTATTCGTCCATCAACAACGACGGACACACATTACCAGTACCAGCGCCGACGGGAACAAAGGCCGTTATCTGCGTTGTGGTTGGATAATTTTCGGTTGGTGCCGGCTTCCCAGTAAAATAAATTTTGTCATTTGTTGGTATTGCATCAAAGTCCGTCCCCATAATCACAACTACTGTACCAAATGGCCCATGATTAATATTAATAGCGGTTATAGATACCGGTGGGACTGGATTGGAATTGTTTTTTTTGCAAGAGGAAAAAAAAGAAATCACTAAAAATATAGTTAACTCAATAATTATTAATTGTAATAAGGTGAGTTTTTTCATTGTTTTAGATTAAAGTTTTTATATTTCAAATTGATTATTGCATATATATTTTACGAATATAATTGCTCTCAGAAACATAAATGTTATCATTTGCATCAATGACTATTCCTTCCAAAAAGTTGAAGCTTGCCAAACCAATTATCCCATTATTGTAAACTTGGTTTCCCGTACCGGCAAATGTCACCAGTTGGCCGTTGCTATTAAGTTCATTTATTTGATACCTACCAGAATCTTCGATGAAGATGTTCCCATTAGGGTCAACCGCAATTCCTTGAGGCATAGCGAAATTGCTTTGAGGAACTCCGCCTATTATTGATGTCCCTGCAATGCATGTTACAACACCTGAGGGTGTGATTTTTCTTATTAAGTCACCACCTTCTGTAACGTACAAATTGCCGGTTTTGTCTATGCAAATATCTGTTGGATTTAGAAAGGACGCGGCTGTACCTGTGCCATCGGTTAGCATGCCGGAACTGTTACCCGCAAAAGTCGATACAGATCCTGAAGGTGTTATCTTTCTGATCCTATAGTTATAAAGATCAGTTACATATAAATTTCCATTTACATCAACAGCCAGATCGGAGGGGCGATTAAAACTCGCAGATGTTCCTGTCCCATCCGAATAACCTTTAACCAAAGTACCAGCAAGCGTCGATACCAATCCAGAAGGTGTTATCTTCCTAATAAGATTATTGAACGTGTCAGCTACGTAGACATTCCCTACAGCGTCAACGGCTACACCTTCAGGGCCATTAAAACTGGCTGCTACGCCGTTGCCGTCAGCCGACCCTGTCGCCCCACTGCCCGCAAATGTTGACACAACCCCAGAAGGGGTTACTTTTCTAATCAAATTATTTGCCTGGTCGGCTACATATAAATTACCTGAGCCGTCTAATGCCAAACCATAAGGCTGGTAAAAAGTTGCTGCTGTTCCCATACCATTTATCGAACCGGCACTACTCGGGCTGCCAACAAACGGCGTTACAACTTCCGCCGGTTGATAGGTAAAAACAGGGCCTGTTACCGTAGTTCCGTTTACTGTAACGGTTACATTTCCCGTTCCTGCACTCAATGGAACATTAGTATATAATTGCGTAGAGGTTGCATCGCCGATGACAGCGGCTTTCCCATTAAAAAATAGCTGATTATTAGCTATTGTTGTACTAAAACCTGTGCCTGTAATAGTTACAGCTGTGTTATATGGGCCGAAAGTTAAACTTATAGAAGTAATGGTTGGAGTTGTAGTTTTGGAAATTGGGTTTGAGCCGCTTTTTGAGCATCCGGAAAAAAAGTAAAGCACCAAAAGTATAAAGGTAGTTAGACCAAGTTTTGAGTGATTATGATACATTTGCTTAAGGTTTAGGAATAAATCATAGTTATGCCTTAAAGGTATTGATTTACTTTTAATTCACGCTATAAACAGAAATTTAAATATCGATAAAGAAATTGCGTTTTATTCCGTAAGCACCGTAAACTTAAACGCCAATGGCTCAAAGTTTTTTATCAGTTCATCAATAAAACACTGTCCCCATTTTACGTAATACAGACCAAAATTTTCTGTGCGTTCCTGCAGGCTGTCTCTTGGGAAAAGATCGTTTTTTATCTGGTTAACCTGTTCCAGGCGGGTATGATAATTTCGTTTTTCTGCCTTTATTAATTTTTTCTCCAGGTTATCTATAGCATGTTTTAACCTGGTCTGGACTGCTTCGGCAGATGGGGCAAGGGTGCTATCAATTTTATGGGCACGCAGCTTTATTTTTTCAAAAACCGAGGCCAGTTCACGCCATTCTTCTGATAAGGATAAAGTATGTTTACTGTGTTTCTTTATCCAGTCGTTTTTTATGTTATCAATGCTTTTAAAAAGATCAGCCGGCTGCAGCTCCATCTTAGTGATTTTAGAAGCTGTTTCCCTGCCAATAACTAATCCTGAATTGCGGAGAACAAGAATAGGGAAATCTACTTTATAATAATCGAAATTTAATTTCAGCTCCAGCCAGTAAACCACCTCGGCGCCCCCGCCGATATAAGCTATATTTGGCAAAATACATTCCTGGTACAGCGGGCGCATCACAACGTTAGGACTAAACCTTTCGGGATATTTGCTGATCTCCTGTTTCAGTTCAACTTCCGAAAAACCGATTTCGCTATTCAATACGCGATAACAGCCGTTCTCAAATACAATACGTTCACGCAGGCCATCTAATAAATAAAAGAAATTGATCTCGCGCGGATTAACCTGAATGTTTACGCCTAATTGTTGTAGCTTTTCGTTGGTCGCACTAATGTTTTTGAAACTATTTTGTTCGATAATGTCCCGCTCCATAATTAGCGCAAATTGCTTTTTAAACAGGTGGTCATCAGCGTCAATAACTACCAGCCCATATTGACCGAACAAAGCATTAACAAGATAACGGGTAGCATCTGCGAGTTTATCAAATTTGGTGTAGGCCGTTTCCACAATTTCGGCAAGTTCATGCGCGTGTTTTTCAATTCCTAAAGCGCCTTTGTATTGGTTTAAGGCCAGGCGCATGGTTTCAGGGTTTATGCGCCCGGTTGCGCCAGGGGCCTCATACCACCAATGTACTTTTTTACCGCCGATATTGGTGTAATTGATCTCGGCAAAATCATGGTCCTCCGAAGCCATCCAATAAATAGGTACAAAATTTTTATCCGGAAATGCTTTTTTTAGTTGTTGTGATAACTTTATAGCGGTTACAATTTTATAAATGAAATAAAGCGGGCCTGCAAATATGTTGAGTTGATGACCGGTGGTGATGGTGTAGGTATTGGGGGAGGCAAGGAGGGAAATATTCTCCAAAACCGGGTTGTTAGCCCCCTCTAAATCTCCCCCGCCAGTTGGCGGGGAGACTTTAGCTGCACTTTCAAAACTATATTGTTCTTTTAAAACATTAACCAATATTTCACGGTTGGCTATAACTTTTTTCTTATTCAAAAATTCTGCAAAACCATCCAAATCAGGCCTGTAGCTATAAAATGAACGCAGAGCCGGATTATCTTCAAGGTAATCGATAACGGTTGGGGAGAATGATCCGGTGTCTTTATAATTTATACAGGAGGCTTCCATTTTTTATTTCGGATATCGGATGTTCGATTTTGGATTTAAAATACTGAACACCGGTTTCGCAATATTAATTAATGCGTCCGAATTTAGATTTTTAATTTCTAAAATAAAGGGCAGGGAGCCAAAAACACTTTATTTTACAATATATCCATAAAGATCAAAGTCTTCGGCGGTATCAATTTTCACATTTACGAAGCTGCCAATGGTTGCATAATCTTTGCTGGCATCAATTAATACCTCGTTATCTACTTCCGGCGAATCAAATTCTGTACGGCCAACAAAATAGCCGCCATCTTTTTTATCAACCAAAACTTTATAGGTATCGCCAATCTTATCCTGATTTTTTTCGAAGGAAATTTCTTGCTGAATTTCCATAATGGCGTCTGCGCGCTGCTGTTTTATTTCAGCAGGAACATCATCAACCAATGAATGAGCGTGTGTTTTTTCTTCATGCGAATAAG
>Ga0302309_10003920_pt1 | contig 11215 bp, 8 predicted proteins | sample III_Palsa_N1_1_FD_200453 | JGI IMG/M metagenome (GOLD analysis project Ga0302309, IMG submission 200453) | Peat permafrost microbial communities from Stordalen Mire near Abisko, Sweden - III_Palsa_N1_1 | ecosystem: Environmental > Terrestrial > Soil > Palsa > Peat permafrost | place: Sweden... | reverse complement strand
GTTTTAAGAATTGAAAGATATTTTTTCATGTTAAAAGATATTGTGTTGTTATTAAATGATTTTATAAAAAATGTGCAGCGTATACAATAACCGACAATGTTAAAAATAATAATGAATAAAGGTTACAATTGGTCCCGAACTATAAAATCATAGTGTATAATTGACACAATTGTAATATTATAATTTAAATAATCAAAGTATTTTTGTAGAATAGCGGAAATGTTGACCAAAAAGGAACTTAAGGAATATTGTACTAATGCGCGCGAAAACTATTTGCCGCATATATCTATTGATTGCGTGGTATTTGGTTTTCATGAAGGGCTTATGAAAGTACTATTATTAAAAGTAAAAAACGAAGGCGGATGGTACCTGCCAGGCGGTTTTTTACTTAAAAAAGAACCTATTGAAATGGCGGCAAACCGTATACTGAAAGAACGCACAGGCCTTGATGAAATATTTTTGCAGCAGTTTCATGTTTTTGGCGACCCAGAACGGTCGAAAGAGCATTTTGAAATGTATAAGGATATGCTCCCGGCAAATGAAAATTGGTTTACCAACCGCTTTTTAACCATAGGTTATTATGCCCTTGTTGATTTTTGTGAAACAAATCCTGCACCCGACCAGTTTTCAGCATCATGTATTTGGTGCGATCTTAATGATTTGCCTGAATTGAAGCTTGACCATGCCCTGATATTAAAAACGGCCCTTGATACCCTGAGGCTGCAATTAAACTACCAGCCTATAGGTTATAACCTGATGCCGAAAGAGTTTACCATGCCCGAACTGCAAAAGCTTTATGAAACCATATTGGATAAGAAACTCGACAGGCGAAACTTTCAGCGGCGGATGCTTGGTTTTGGCATATTAAAACGATCTGAACAACCGCGCAAAGGCGGCGCACATAAAGCGCCATACCTTTATTCGTTCGACCTGGAAAATTATAAAGCCGCTTTAACCGAGGGTTTTAAGGGGGGATGGTAGCGGAAAAGGATTTCGGAATTACGATTTACGATTTCGGATTTGCTGTGGAGGAGAAGAATTTTAGATTTGTTTTTCTGGAATTACTTTTTTAAAGTCTCCCCGCCAGCTGGCAGGGGGGATTTAGAGAGGGGCTTAATTTCGGATTTGGGATAGGGAATTTGACGGTTAGCAGTGGGCAGTTGAACCGGTTTTTTTATATCAAAAAGTATAGCTACAAATTTTAATCAACTATAAAACAACCACTGTTTCAAATAATGACCCCTCTCAAAAAAATACTGATAATAGCTGCATTATTAAGCTGCGGCAGCAGTTTTGCCCAAACCGCCCTGCCTGTGCCGGTAAACTTAGGGGCCACTTATATTAAAGGCACCCGAACTGTTAGCGGGTCCCCGGGTAAAAATTACTGGCAAAACAGCGCTGATTATACCATTAAGATTAATTTTAATCCGCAAACACGCCTGCTTGATGGTCGCGTGGTTATTAATTATACGAATAACAGCCCTGACACCTTAAACCAGGTTGATTTTAAGCTCTATCCTAATCTTTACAAAAAAGGTTCCATCCGTAATATGCCCGTTTTACCTGAGGATGTAGGCGATGGCGTTCAAATTCATCAGTTAAGCATCAACAAACTGGATCAAAATGAAAATCAATGGACAATTGACGGCACTAATATGACGGTTAAAACCCCGGCAATCGCCCCAAGTCAATCCATACATTTTGAGATATCCTATTCATACTTCATAAATAAAACGTCGCACATACGTACAGGGCAGGTTGATAGCGGAGCGTTTTTTATCGCTTATTTTTTCCCTCGCATTGCCGTTTACGATGATATTGATGGCTGGAACCAGCAGCATTACCAGGGCATACAGGAATTTTATAATGATTTTTGCCATTTTAATGCAGAGATCACCGTACCCGGCGATTACGAGGTTTGGGCCACCGGCAACCTGAAAAACGCCAATGATGTTTATGCTGATAAATTTGCAAAACGTATAAATGATGCTAACCTAAGTGACAAGGTGACCGATATTATTACAGCCGATGATATTAAAGCAAGTAATATAACAGCAAACAAAACTGCAAATACCTGGAAATTTGAGGCCGATAGCGTGACTGACCTGGTATTTGCTATCAGCAACCATTATTTATGGAAATCGTCCAGCGTGGTCGTCGATGCTAAAACAGGCAGGCGCACACGCGTAGATGCCGTGTTCAACCCTGATCATAAAGGTTATTTTGAGGTAATAAACTACGCTCGTAAAACGGTGGAGGCCATGAGTTATAAATTCCCGAAATGGCCTTACCCCTACCCTCACGAAACTGTGTTTGATGGTTTGGACCAGATGGAATACCCTATGATGGTTAACGATGCGCCTTATGAAAAGGCCGAAGACGATATCGAGCTTACGGACCATGAAATATTTCATACCATGTTCCCCTTTTATATGGGTGTTAACGAAACAAAATACGCCTGGATGGATGAAGGATGGGCTACCATCGGCGAATGGGTGATCAGCACGGTTATTGACCCAAAAATTACCGATCTGTATGCTATAAACAATTATGAAAATAATGCAGGAACAGAAAACGATCCGCCAATAATAACATTAAGCACTTTACAAGATGGCATGGCTTACCAAAACAACTCGTACCCCAAACCTGCATTGGGATATCTTTATGTAAGGGATATGCTGGGTGATGACTTGTTTACAAAAGCGTTGCATTATTATATTGAACAATGGCACGGCAAGCACCCTATGCCCTATGATTTTTTTAATTGCATGAATACCGGTTCTGGCGTTAACCTTAACTGGTTCTGGAAAAGCTGGTTCTTTGATAATGGCGTTCCTGACCAGGCCATAAGCAAAGTTAGCATCCTGAAAAAGCAATACACTGTAACCGTTACCAACATCGGTACCAAACCAGTACCGGTTGACCTTACCATATTTTATAAAGACGGCAGTACAAAATTAATACATCAAACCATAGCCTGCTGGAAAAATGACAACAAAACCGTTATCCTTAATTTTACTGCAAAAAAAATCGTTCAAAAACTGGTTTTAGGAATAGGTTATGATGCGGATGTGAATAAGGAAGATAATGTGTGGATGGCGCGATAGGCCTATAGCCCCTCTAAATCTCCCCCGTAGGGGAGACTTTAGCTTCGCTCTTTGTTAAACAACTATTTATTTCTTAAAGTCCTCCCCTACCGGGGGAGGATTTAGGTGGGGGCTAAACGGTTATTTTACTTATTTGAATGCAAAGCAATATGATTTCCTTCGGTGTCTACAAAACCGGCCATATAACCTATCTCATCAGTTATTTTGGTTTTTGGCATCATCACCTGACCACCGGCAGCATCAATTTTTGCTAAGATAGCCTCCATATCAGGGTTGGCATTCAAATAAACTTTTACGCCATCGGCGCTTGGCTTGTGGTAAGGGCTTTCAACTAATCCCCCGCCTACTTTCCCCCCCATCATGTCTGCGGGGAAATAGGCCATTTTCATGCCCATCATTTCTTGTTCCGGCATTTCAATTGAAAAAATTTCCTCGTAGAATTTTTTCGCCCTGGCAATATCAGTAACAGATATTTCGAACCAGTTTAAAGCATTTGCTGTTGCATCCATGGTTTTTTGTTTTTAAGTTTTTTATTGGTGTTTAAAGTTATTTTTATGATATTAAGTTATTGTACATTCTATAATAAATTGTGCGCTGCCCCATTATAATGCGATTTTCGATTACCCAAACCTACTGTGAATTACCAATACCTATAGCGTATAAATACGACAACCTTAGGGGTTGATTGCGACAAATGATTGTTGTAAGTTTGTCTGTCTGAACCGGGATTTTTAGGATTTTACAGATTAGATGGATTTTAAAATGTGACGAATCCATTATCTTAAAGATCTTCTAAATCCGCTCAATCCCGGTTCAGACAAACAAACCCTTAAAATCATGAAACATGTTTCCATTTTAGTTCCACAGGGGCCTTGTATTTTAAGTAGTGTAATTGGCGCTTTTAAAGTATTTACAACTGTTAATACAGCATTAGCCAACCAGGGTAAAAAACCTTTTTTTAAAATTCAACTGGTTGGCCTGAGCAGTGAGACACCATTATACGATGGGCTGTTTATTGTACGCCCGGAGATTTTGCTAAAAGATGCGCCCAAAACTGATCTTATAATTATTCCGGCGATACAAGGGGATATACCCACCAGTTTAAAAATGAATTACCCTTATATCCCCTGGATAATTGACCAATATAAACAAGGAGCGGAAGTAGCAAGTCTTTGTACGGGGGCATTTTTACTGGCATCAACCGGCTTGCTGAAAGGAAGGAAGGTTTCTACCCATTGGATAGCGGCCGATGCTTTCAGGCTGGCATTTCCCGACGTAAAATTACAGCCGGAAAAAATCATAACAGACGAGTTGGGCATGTATTCCAGCGGCGGGGCTTATTCATTTTTGAACCTTATGATATATCTTGTTGAAAAATTTTGCGGGCGCGAAATGGCCGTTTATTGCTCCAAATTGCTGGAGATAGAAATTGAGCGCAAAAGCCAGTCGCCGTTTGCCATATTTGTTGGGCAAAAAACTCACGAAGACGAATCAATAAAAAAAGCACAATTGTTTATTGAAAATAATGTAGGCGGCAAAGTATCTGTGGACCAGTTATCTGATATGTTCTCCATCAGTCGCCGTAACTTTGAGCGCAGGTTTAAAAAAGCCACTTCAAACACCCCTGTAGAATACCTGCAGCGTGTAAAAATAGAAGCTGCAAAAAAAAGCCTTGAATCAAGCCGCGAAAATATAAATGAAGTCATGTATTCGGTTGGTTACTCTGACAGCAAGGCCTTCCGTACTATGTTCAAAAAAATAACCGGGCTTTCGCCGGTGAGTTATAGAAATAAGTATAATAGGGAAATGGTGGTTGCTTAACTGTAAACTCATTACAGGATTATTCATTAAAAGTGTAGCTTTTTTCAGGACGATACACTGTTATGGTAATCTGATAATTTCAACTGAGGTGTTGATTCAGCTAATTACAAAACCAAATTTATGAAATGCTTACCCACACAAATCCGTCATAGCGCCGCTTTTATTTACCTTATTTATCCTTGATTCGCATAAATAGTATATATATGGCATTTTTATAGTATAGTATAAAAGGTTGTCGGATTGTCAATAAAGGTTTATGGCATCGCGGAATTGAAAAAGTCCACCCGCAAAATTGTAACCCCGACTAAAAGTAATTAAAAGTGTGAAGTTTTATAAGGCAATATAGTTAATCGCTGTGATATCCGCATTAATCCCAGCCCTACAACTTCAACTTCTTCAAAAACCCATTTTCAAACATAGCGGGAGAGAAAAATTGCAGCAAGGGCAAAATGGTTGTATTTTTCCCGATGGGATAACTAAACTTTGGATCTTTGATCTGTACTATTTTTAAAACCAGTTCAGCAACCGGCCCTGGTGTGGGTGAACTTGAAACCGATTGCTCAACAAAATCTGTCACGCGTTTTCTTATTTCGTCATAGTCTGCAATGGTACCGGCGGCATGGTCGCTGGCGGCATCGATATTGGTTTTATAAAAGGATGGTTCGATAACCGAAACTTTGATATTGAAATTCTTCACTTCTAACCTGAGCGACTTAAAAAAACCTTCCAAAGCATGTTTGGTGGCTACGTAATAGCTGCTTAAAGGAAAACCAATTAACCCGTTCAACGAGCCTATGGTAATAATTTTGCCGCTCCGCTGTTTACGCATAATGGGCAGTACTGCTTTTGTCATTTTAACTGTGCCCCAAAAATTTGTTTCGAACTGTTTATAGGCTTGCTCCATGGTTGTTTCTTCTACAGTTCCGCTCAGAAACCCTCCGGCGTTATTAATAAGCACATCCAATACAGGTGTTTTTGCAAATAATGCATCCACGCATTTTTGAATAGATACATCTGAAGTAACATCAAGCGGCAATAGCTCAAATGGTACCTTATCCTTGTGTTTTTCAGGATAACGGCTTGTGCCGGATACCAGGTAACCATTGTTATGAAGCGTGTCCGCTATCAGCAAACCTATCCCCGAGGTTGCCCCTGTTACTAATACTGTTTGTGTGTGTGCCATATTGGGTGTTTATTATTGCCACAGTAGTTGTTGTGGTTGTAATTTATAACGCTTACAACATTTATAACTTTTTAATCAGCCATGCTTTTTTCACCGGGCTTGTTAAAAATAACAATAATGGTCAACAATTAAAAGCTGCGAATAAAGGTTTTCAATAAACGGAATATTCCGGGACAATTTATTATAAACGGCAAAACAAACGGAGCAATTAACCGTTCACATAATATAACCTCTTAATATTTATCAAAAGCACCTGCATTTATTGGTTTTAACCGATAAAAACGTTTACCTGGTTGATAACAAGCAATTCGCAACCAATAAGGCTGATACAGGCCACCGGGAAAAAACCTCCCTGTTTCTAATTTTTAAAACATCCATGTGATTATCGAGAAGAAGAAGATCATGCCTGTTATTTAGTTTATATTTATTTATCTGTCATGATCATTCTTATTTTCTTTATCGCACATTGGTTCCTGTCATTGTTCTTTCAAACATTCTTTCAGCACCGTTACGCTTCACACCGCATGTTTACAACAAGTAAAGCCTGGGAGCGCGTATTTTATATAATGGCCTACATTTGCGAAGGGGCCTCATTTTTAAATCCACGTGCCTATGCCATTATGCACCGTGAGCATCATGCCTATAGTGATACCGCAAAGGATCCTCATTCTCCGCATTTTTTCCCGGATATATTCCAGATGATGAAGTACACCGTTAAAACTTTCAGAAACTATTTACAAAAAAACAGGGATACGGAAGAACGGTTTAAAGGCAACTATCCCGAATGGCCTTTTATCGACAGGATAGGCTCGTCTATACTTTCAAGGCTGCTATTTGGCGCCGCCTATACTTGCTTTTATATTGTTTTTGCTACCCACTGGTGGATGTTTTTACTGCTGCCTATCCATTTTATGATGGGGCCGGTACACGGCGCTATCGTTAACTGGTGCGGGCATAAATACGGGTACACTAATTTTGATAATAAAGATAAATCAAAAAACACCACCCCGTTCGATTTCCTGTTGCTGGGCGAATTGTTCCAGAACAATCACCACAGGCACCCCAACAGCGCAAATTTTGGCTCGAAATGGTTTGAAATTGACCCGGTTTATCCTGTAATGCGGTTAATGCACTGGATGCGGATCATTAAGTTGAGGAAGGCTTATTAGGGGGTGGTATATAGCTTTGTCAATTTTTTCAGGAGGATCGACAAGGCTTCTTTTATTCTTTTCTCTTACCTAAAATAAATTTCACAATGCTATGTAGAACCAGCGCATTCCAATCTTTTAAATAGCTAAATGTTGCATTGGTCTTTAAAGGATCTGCAATCGAGAAAATCGCAAAATAGGTTTGGTAGGCTTTTATTTCCATTTTATCCCAGGGGATTATCTTTTTTTCAGTTTTCATCAAGCCGCCTTCATCAACAACTATGGCTTCCTTCGTTAGGGTCGCCCTGCCAATAGTTATATCTGCACCTTTTTTAAATTTATCATAACATTCATTGGCAATCGGGCTAAAGAAAAAATCCCATAAGGTATCTAAGATATTATTTGAAAGTTTATGATATTCCCTTTTTCGGCTACCGTAAAAAGTCTTAAAACTTATTTTTAGTTCCTTTCCGGATGAATTTCGTATAAATATCACGTGCTCCCTTCCAATAGTAAACTGATAGCCACTGATCCAGTTGATACCATAACGGTATTCACAAATATCTTCTTTTTTGAATATTGTATATGGATCTGTCCCCCATTTATCTTCAAATTGAATAAAATCAGGCGTAATGATCAATTGCCGTTTCTTTCTATCAATAGGCCCGCGCTGGATTTGGACGTTAATTTCCTGAGTTTCTGTTTGGGACGGCACGGGAATATTTTTATTTAAGTTAACATTTAAAAAGTTTGGCAGTACAAGTAAATACTCCCCCATAAGTTAAATCTATATGGGTAAACTGATAATAAACGCTGATCCTTCACCCTCTTCACTTTCAACAGCAATATTGCCACCGTGCCCTTTCACTACCATATCATAAGTTAATGATAGTCCCAAGCCGGTACCTTCCCCTGTAGGTTTGGTGGTAAAAAAAGGCTGCATTATTTTTTCTTTTATCGCATCAGGTATACCAATACCGTTGTCTTTTACAGTTATGATTATGCCTTTTGCTCCCCCTTCAGGGGGCTGGGGGGCTGTCATTACAGATACTTCCGGCTTATAATCTTCACCGGCCAATTTCTGCTTCTTATTCATAGCATAAAAGGCATTGTTAAACAAGTTGAGCATCACCCTAACGATATCCTGCTGGATGACATTTACTTTAGGCAAGGTTTCATCAAGGTGGGTGACCAACTCCGCATTAAAAGTTTTATCCTTTGCCCTTAAGCCGTGGTAAGCAAGCCGCATACATTCATCGACCATAGCATTTATGTTGGTTGGCTCTTTTACCCCGCTGCCGGATTGGCTGTGCTGCAGCATGCCTTTTACAATGGCGTCGGCGCGTTTGCCGTGATGACGTATCTTTTCAAGATTTTGAGTTAAGTCATCAGCAATGGCAATAACATCTTCTTTATTCCCCTTTGCTTCTTCTTCTTTTAGTTCAGCAAGTAGCTCCACACTCACTTCTGAAAAATTATTGACGAAGTTTAATGGATTTTGTATCTCGTGTGCAATGCCCGCGGTAAGTTCACCCAATGAAGCCATTTTTTCGGATTGGATGAGTTGGGTTTGGGTTGATTTTAATTCTGTTAGTGTGCTTTCCACTTTTTCCTTTTGTTGCTGAAGCAGATGATTAGCCCGTCTCTTATTTTTAAAACCGTTAAAGGCAACACCGGCTAAGATCAAGGTCAGCACTAACCCAATTGATAAAGCAATTTGCCTGGTTTTTGCAACTTCATTTTGTTTCTGCTGTTCGAATTTTGTGATCTGTTGTTTTTTTTCAAAATCATAATTCATCGTAAGCTCTGTGGCTTTTTTTATATTTTCCCTGCCCTTAACAGAATCAGCAATTTTCGCCGAGATTTTATAGGTGGCCAGCGCTTTATTATAGTCGCCGGTTTTTTCATAACATTCTGATAAGTCAAAGTACGAAAATCCAACTTCTCTGCTATAAAGATCCGATTTTGTTAATGATCGGAACGCAGTTTCAAAATATGGAATGGCTTCATTATATTTTTTTTGTGCACGGAGTATAATACCCATATCTGAATAAGCCTGGTATATGTTGAAAGGCTGTTTAGATGCATCAGCAACGATCATAGATTGCCGGTTTAATTTATCGGCATCGTCAAATTTATTTTGAGACGACAACGCAACAGCAGCTCTTGATAAACTGGTCGCCTCTATGCCTTCATCACCCATTTGTTTACCTAAAAGCGCGGCTTTCATCGCAAAATCATATTGATCTTTAAACCTGTTTAATCCCTCATACAGTGATGCCAGGTTTGAATAGGTGTACGCCAGTACATTTTTAAGATTCAATTTTTTTGCAAGGCCCAGGGCTTTTAAATAATATTGTTCAGCTCTTACCTTATCATCAATATAATCATAAGTTATTGCGATGTTAACATAAATATATGCTTCACCATCTTCATCATTTAAATGCACGGAAATGCTCAGGGCCTTTTGATAGTATAATAACGCCTGCGGAAAGTTAGATTGCTGCTGATAGGCGATTGCATTATTTTGAAATATTGTACTTAGCATAAGTTTATCATTTATTGACGTAGCGGCGGCAATCGCCCGCTGATAAAAAAGGTGTGCACTATCAAACTTATTTTGCATTGCGTACATAAATCCGTACGTATCATACATTTTTCCAAGCGCTGCTGGATCATGTATTTGCGAAAGAATTTGTTTTGAAACATCAAGGTTTTCTTTTGCTTCGCTATACACGCCTTTAAAACAATAATCACCCGCCAAATATATCCTGGCGAATACTTCCCCGTTTTTATAATTTATGCGCTTAGCTTTTTCGATTGTTTTGTTTGCAAGAGCAATAGCAGAATCGAGGTTAATCTCCCCTAATATCTTGAGTTTTGAAACCGCTAAATTAACTTTTTGCGTATCTGAAGCCGCTTTAGCAATAAGGCGATCAAGACTGTCGATCTTTTTGTTTTGTGAATAGGAAAAGCAACTAAAAAGAAGTAGTATACCTATCAGGGCAAAGTTTTTCATAATCCAATTATTAAAATTTTGAAACGAAATATATAAGCATCGGTATAGTTTTTATTTTTTTCATAATCGTTAGTTTGATGGCAGTGAAATAATAAACTCGGTAAACTCACCCTCTTTGGTATTAACGGCAATATTGCCCCCGTGCCCCTTCACCACCATATCATAAGTTAAGGAAAGCCCCAAACCAGTACCTTCACCGGTGGGTTTAGTGGTGAAGAAAGGCTGCATGACCTTTTCTTTTATGGCATCAGGGATACCGTTACCGTTATCCTTCACTTTGATAACTACCTGGCCATTTTCGGATGATGTAGTCACTGTTACCTCTGGTTTGTAACCCACTTCCGCCGTTTTTGCTTTTTGGCTTACCGCATAAAAGGCGTTGTTAAACAGGTTAAGCATAACCCTGCCAATATCCTGTGGTATCACGTTTATTTTTGGCAGCCTGGCATCAAGGTCTGTTATCATTTCGGCATTAAAGCTTTTATCTTTTGCTCTCAGACCATGATAGGCCAGCCGCATATATTCATCGGCGAGGGTGTTAATATTGGCAGGCTCTTTTTTTCCGCTGCCCGATTGGCTGTGCTGCAGCATGCCTTTTACAATAGCATCGGCCCTCTTGCCATGATGCGTTATTTTTTGAAGATTTTCTATAATGTCGGCGAAAATCCCATCTGCTTCTGTTTTGGCGATTGCCTGCAATTGTTGAAACGGCCCTTCCATTAACTCATTAATTAATTCTGCGCTTACTTCCGAAAAGTTGTTGACAAAGTTTAACGGATTTTGAATCTCGTGAGCGATGCCTGCGGTGAGCTCACCCAGGGAGGCCATTTTCTCAGATTGGATCAATTGTTTCTGCGTTAATTGAAGTTCATTTACCGTGGTTTGAAGTGTTTCGAATGAGCTGGCGTTATACAAGGCGGCGGAAGTGTAGGAAGCA